>ENA-OOZQ01000007-OOZQ01000007.1-human-gut-metagenome-genome-assembly--contig:-NODE-7-length-238370-cov-6.742396_pt1 | contig 238370 bp, 234 predicted proteins | sample MGYA00241188_ERZ501399 | MGnify/ENA primary metagenome ERZ501399 (study PRJEB25962, sample SAMEA2042658) | human gut metagenome | biome: human gut; feature: human-associated habitat; material: faeces... | reverse complement strand
ATACTTATAAACAAGTACTAAATCCAGCTGGCGAGAAATACAACTTTGGTGTAACGATATATGATGATAAAGCACCGAGTGACGTCACGATTACAATGCACACAGACAGTGAAAGTGGTGATGTATATAATTGTCCAACAAGAGAGAATTGCAGTTGGACAGGAAAAGATGTCTATATTACGTTCACAGCGACAGATAAGTCAGATTGTGGTACAGAGGGTTCCGGTGTAAAACAATTTATGTACCGCTATGGTGATTCTGGTAACTGGCAATCCGTAAGTGCAGTAAAAATAACGCAAGACAATGGTCAAAATATATACAAAGCTACAATTATTAGAAATACGACTTATGATGGTCCAATTCAAGTAAAGGCTATTGATAGTGCAAGCACTTCTGGCACTGGAAATGATTTCGAAGGTGCTGTAACAGGAGCTTATCTTCTTGTCGATAAAACGCCACCTTCTTGTATGAGTTCAGGCGGCAACCCAGATTGGATTAACTCGGGATCAAGAATTTTAACAGGAACTTGTAGTGATGCAAATTCTGGCTGTGCAGGAAATGTTACAAAAGAATATTCGACAGATATCAACAGTACGACAGAGTCTCCTGGAACTGTTTACGATAATGTCGGCAACTCTACCGTATGTCCAGGAAATCAAACCGTCCGTATTGATAAAACAAAACCGGGCGTATCCATTAGCGTTGCCAGTCAAAATGGAAGTTATCATACGACCACTGCTAACGTAACAGTAGGTCAAAGTGACAATCTATCTGGCGTTACACAAATGTGTATTTTATTAAATGATAATAATGTGGGTAATTGTTCTTGGCAAAACTACACAAATGCTGCTCAAGCGAGAAGCACAAATAGAGGATACGATGGAGGCAGTGTAACGTACTATGCTTGGACAAAAGATGCCGCTGGAAATGTTTCGGATGCTGGAAGTGCAAGTTATACTGTTTATAAACAATGTACAACAACTTACACCAATTGGGGTGGCTGGGGAAGCTGTAGTACGAATTGTGGAAATGGTAGTCAAAGTCGTTCTGGTACCAAGATTGATAGCTACTTAAGCATCAATTGTGGTTCTGATTCTCAAAGTCAAGGATGTAGTGATAATAGTGGATGTCCACCTCCTAGTGGTGGCGGCGGTGGTAGTGACGGTGGCAATTGTTGCTGGGTAGATTGGAACACTACTGCCCACGGAAGTTGTACAACTATTCTATGTGTAGTAAGACCTCCATCAGCAGGTGGATGTGGTGGTACTTGTGGTTGGGGCGACGAACAATTAGTTTGCTATAGCTGTAGTTAGGGGGATTTGAGATGAAAAAGAAAAAAATAATAATAGTAATTATCATTTTAGCAATCTTTCTAATTGGTTTCGGAATTTGGTATCTATTGAGTGCACAAGAACAAGAAGAGACGAATCCGGAACCAACTGCTCCACCGGTTGTAGAGATATCTACTTGGGAAGATATCATTATGAAAAATAGAGGACAAAATCATTATTATATCGATTACAATTTTCAAATTACGGGTCCTGATTTAAATGTAAATGGTACGTTAACATTCGATATTAATCATGACGAACAAGAACAATTGATTGATGCAACCATTACTAAAAATGAAGAAGATCCATTGGTATACCATGGCATATACGATTTGTATTACAATGATCGCTTCTATTATAATTTAGATGACCGTTCTACGTATTTATCAGTAGATGAAAAAAATGATATTGAAACAATTTATTCGCTGATGGAAAAAGCTACCGATGTGAATACAGAAACATTTACGATTTCTAAAGATGAAATGCAAAACATATTAGAACAATCTGTAATACGGTATTTGACTGAAACCAAAGGCGATGACGTAATTACAGTTTCTAATGATGTAGTCTTTCATTATACAATGGATGAAGAATTAAAACTCCTTAAAACTTTAAATGCAGAATTTACAATCAACGATGATCAAACGATGACTGTTTCTTATACATTTCAGACAGGTAGCGATACAGCAGCATGAAAAACAAATGGCAATACGTTTGGCTTTTTGTGTTTGTAATCATTTGTTTGCTAAGTTTTGGGGGATCTATCATTGCTGAAAATAAAAAAGGACCGTATCGTAGCAGTGATGAATTTTTAAGTGATACAGTTTCGTCGAGAGCATTCCATATTGATATAGCAGTCGTCGATAATAGTAAAGTATATAATCATCAAATCGATGTTGACCAAGTAAGTGACATTCACACGATAAAAAGTACAGGCAATAGCACTTATGTTGCCAATTATCGTACGGGAGATTTGCAAATTGGGGATATGATATTTCATATTCCAATGGCAAAGGCTACGGATATCTTCAATCTGTTAGAAGAAGCAAAAGAAGTGACACAGGTAAGTGATACAGAGAAAGATTACATCATATCACAAGAAGCAATTAACAATTATTTGCTAGAGACTTCTGCAAATTTAATCAATGATGGTAGTTATACATATCCGTTAGCTGAACAAGATGTTAAAGTTCAAGTTTATAAAGATGGAAAATATTTGACTAGAATTTTTTATCAATTACAAAACAGTTTGTCAATTGAATATCAATTTTCTAACTATAATGATATTGAAAGAGAAAAGGAAATTCCACCGGTAGATTTACCGAACCCGAACATTTTAGAAGAGACAATTGATTTTTCAACCTGGGATTTTTTTAGACAAGTTTAATAAAAATGATAAAAAACACTAGCAATCCAACAAAAATATGTTATAATAGGTATGCAACAACGAAGTGGGAACAGAAATTCCCACTTCTTCTATTTTAAGGAGGAGTGTTATGAAAGAGAAAATAATAGAAGCTGTTGGAAATCGTTTAGATAAGCTAGAAGTATGGATTGACAATGTGAGACTCACCCGCGAAGGAACAGAAGAAACATTAGAAATCGTATTAGATAGCAAAGATATGATCGATTTACAAAAAGTTGTAATGGCAACTAGAATTATCAATCCAATCCTCGATAAAATAGATTTGATTGATCATGCATATACCTTAGATGTGTATGCCAAAGAAAAAGGAGTAGAAAAAGATGCGTAAAAAAGAAGGAAACACACAAGATGCTGGAAAAGAATTTTTACAAGCAGTCGAGTTTGTAGAAAAAGAAAAAGGCATTAAAAAAGAAGATATTTTGGCATTTATGGAACAAGCCTTAAATGCAGCGTACAAAAAAAACTACGGAATACCTGGTAAAGTGGTAATCAACCCAGATACAGGTTCCATTAAAGTATTTTCATTTAAGACCGTTGTACCAGATGAAAAAGTAGGAATGGATTACGACGACTTAAATGAAAATCCAGAACTAGATGAAAATGGCGAACCAATCGAAGTACTAGAATTCGATCCAGAAATCGAAATTACATTGAGCGATGCTAAAAAAATCAACCCAGATGTTCAAGTAGGAGAGACAATCGATACGGAAGTAACTCCGAAAGATTTTGGTCGTGTTGCAACTTCAACAGCAAAACAAGTTTTAACACAAAAGTTAAGAGAAGCAGAAAGAGCCTCTCTAAATGACGAATTTGCAGATAAGCAAGACGAGTTATTAGTAGGTACTGTTGAATTAGAAGACACGGATAACTACTTTATCAATCTTGGTCGTGTAAACGGAATTCTACCAAAGAAAGAATGTATTCCTGGTGAAAAAATCGAAATGGGAAAACAGATCAAAGTATACGTTTCTAAAGTAGACAATTCCGGTAAGAGTTTACTAGTACTTCTATCTCGTACTCATTATGGATTCTTAAAGAGATTGTTTGAATTAGAAATTCCAGAAATTAACGACGGTACTGTTTTGATTTACAGTGTTGCAAGAGAAGCTGGTAACCGTAGTAAAGTAGCCGTTTATTCAGAAAATCCAAATGTCGATCCGATTGGTGCATGTATTGGAGAACACGGTAGCAGAATTGCTAACATCATCGATAATTTAGGTGGCGAAAAAATCGACATCGTAAAATACGATAAAGATCCAGAAGTGTTCATTGCCAATGCTTTGAGTCCTGCTAAAAACTTACACGTAATTGTAGCAGATGAAAAAGAGTCTGAAGCAATGGTAATTGCGGATCCAGATAACTTCTCATTAGCAATCGGTAAGAAAGGTCAAAATGCACGTTTGGCATCTAGATTAACTCACTATCATATCGATATTAAGAGTGAAGCAGAAGCTGCTGAAGCAGGCATCCGTTTTAAATCAGAATAATGGAAATCATTCCATATGGCGAAAAATTAAAAGCAGGTCTCATCGGTGTCGTCGCACCAGATGGAACATTTTATGCCATCGCGAAAACGGGAACACTCAGTGCTTGTCATCAAGAAGAACTTAGAAAATTAAGTATCTTGTTATCAAAAGAACAACCATGCAACACATTGGGGAGTCTGTTTTATAAAAAACGGGAACAAATTGAACATCCCGAAGAATTTTATCTAGGAGATACATTCGACTACAAAGTAGGATTTATCGATTTATGGGGATTTTGTAATTACGAATCTTCTAGTCGTCCCAATTCCTTTGCAGCCATCATGGTTCCTAGATACGAAATCAATCAAAAAAAGATAACCAATCGGCAGACAGAAGTGCTGACGGAATTGGTTCGCTTAAATCGCAACAGTCCCGATTCCTTAAATATCTTATTTTATAAGAATGATAAGCGCGACCGTATGGTTCAAAAAGAAGCGATGTTACCAAAAAAGACTGCCCGAGTACTGGAAAAGAAATATACAGACTCAAAAGGAGGAAAACGATGAAGACGAAAAAAATACCGATGAGAATGTGCGCTGTGACAAGAGAACGCTTTCCCAAACAAGAATTGTTACGTGTAATCGTTACCAAAGAAGGTGTTGTGGAAGTAGATCCGACAGGAAAGAAAAATGGCCATGGCGCATATATTAAAAAGGATTTAGAAGTATTAGCAAAAGCAAAAAAATCCAATGCTTTGGGAAGAGCATTAGAGGTAGAAATCAAAGATGAAATTTATGAAGAAATTGAAAGAATCATCAAAGAGAGTAAGAAGCACGAAGGGGAGTAAGAAACAAATGTAAAATAAAATCAAGAAGGAGGGCGATTTTATGATGAACGTAAAAGAATATGCATCTGATGTGACAAGAAGCGTAGATGAAATCTTAAAATTATGTAAGAAATTAGGAATTGAAGCGACAGAAGATACAGAACTATCAGAAGATGAAATAGTCTTACTAGATAACGAGCTAGTTAATATAGAAGAAGAGGAACCGGTAAACGAAGAGTTTATGGAAAAAGTGGAGTTAGAAGACAAGGCCGAAGAACTAGCCCAAGAAGCAAGATGGATGCAATCTTCTGAAAAACCAAAGAAGAAAGCAAAGCAACCGGTCAAGAATGAAAACAATAAAAAATTCTTAAAAGAAAAGAAGAGTTTGTATAAACATCGTGAAAAGTTAATGACGAATGATAGTCAAAGCGATGTTGTTTATTACAAGTCTGGAATGACCGTATCTGATCTTGCTCACAGCTTGAATGTAACATCGACTGAACTAATAAAGAAGCTGATTGGATTAGGTATCATGGCTACTTTAAACAATGCCATCGAGTACGATGTTGCAGAAGTTCTAGTACTAGATTATGGCAAGACGTTAAAGAAGGAAGAAACGGCAGATATTGCTAACTTCGAAGAATACGAAATTGTCGATGATGAAAAGGATTTGATTAAACGTCCACCAGTTGTAACCATTATGGGCCACGTCGATCATGGTAAGACATCTCTACTAGATTACATTCGTAAAACCAATGTAGCAGGAGGTGAAGCAGGTGGAATTACCCAAGCCATCGGTGCTTATCAAATTACATATCACGGTGAAAAAATCACGTTTATAGATACACCAGGACACGAAGCATTTACGGCGATGCGAGCAAGAGGCGCCCAAGTAACAGACATCGTCGTCATTATCGTTGCTGCAGATGATGGTGTAATGCCACAGACGAAAGAAGCCATCGATCATGCCAAAGCTGCTGGTGTTCCAATTTTAGTAGCCATCAATAAAATGGATAAACCAGGAGCAAATCCAGATCGAGTGTTAACGCAATTAAATGAAGCTGGATTAGTGCCAGAAAGTTGGGGCGGAGATACGATTGTAACGAACATTTCTGCCGTAACTGGTATGGGTGTCGATGAATTACTAGATAACATCTTACTAGTAGCAGAAATGAAAGAGTTAAAAGCCAATCCAAAACGTTATGCGACTGGTACTGTTCTAGAGTCAAAACTAGATAAACAGACAGGTTCCATCGTTACGATATTAATCGATAACGGAACGCTTCGTTTAGGAGACCCAGTTGTCGTTGGAACGAGTTACGGTAAGATTAGAACGATGAAAAACGACTTAGGTCAACAGATTGCTGAAGCATTGCCAGCGACTCCTGTTGAAATCACGGGCCTAGATTCCCTTCCAACAGCAGGTGACAAGTTCATGGCCTTTGAAACGGAAAAACAAGCACGGAGCATTTCCGAAGAAAGAAAAGAAAGAGCAAAGAGCAAAGATACGAATCGTACGGGACTTTCTTTGGATGAATTGTTCGGTAAAATTCAAGATGGTGCCAAAGAACTTGCTATCGTCTTAAAAGCAGATGTAACCGGTAGTGAACAAGCCGTTAAACAATCGCTAGAAAAAATCAAAGTAGACGATATTCACGTCAACATCATCAGAAGTGGTGTTGGAACGATTACTGAAAGCGATGTCGTACTAGCCAAAGCAAGTAATGCCATCATCATCGGCTTTAACGTAAGACCTTCTGCCGCAACTGTAGCAGCAGCCAAAGAAGCCGGTGTTGAAATTAGATTATATAACATCATCTATAAAGTAGTAGAAGAATTGGAAGATGCAATGAAAGGTATGCTAGAACCAGAATACGGAGAAAAAGTAGATGGTGAAGCAGAAATTAGAAAGATCTTTAAATTCTCTAAAATCGGTAATATTGCCGGTTGTAAAGTAACGAAAGGTGTTGTAAAAAACCACGATAAGGCAAGACTTGTTCGTGACGGAATCGTTATCTACGACGGTTCTATCGCATCCATTCAACATGAAAAAGACCAAGTCAAAGAAGTGAAGAAAGACATGGAATGCGGTATTACGTTAGAAAATTATCAAGATATCAAAGAAGGAGATATTATCGAAGCATACCAATTGGTAGAAATTAAGAGATAATTCTCTTTTTTTTTGATTCAAAAGCCTGTATAATAAGTCTTGAGGTGAAGATTATGAACCAAATTCGTTTAAAAAGATTAAATCATACCTATAGTGAAGAAATAAGTAAAATATTACATGATGAAATGAAAGACCCGGACTTAAACTTTGTGACGATTACAGCATGCGATACGACTAACGATTTAAGTTTCGCGAAAGTCTACTATACTGTATTAGAGGATAGTAAGAAAGATGTTGTTGCTGCTGCTTTAAAGAAAGCAAGTCCATCTATCAGAAGCATTTTAAGTAGTAGAGTAAACATTAGAAATACACCGGAACTTCGTTTCGTATATGATGATTCCATCGAATACGGACGTAGAATTGATGAAGTAATCGAGAAGATTAAAGAAAAAGACCATCACGAAGGAACGGATGAATAATGGATGGTATCCTAGTAGTCGATAAACCGAAAGGACCAACTAGCCGGGATATCGTAAATCAAGTTTCTAAAATATTAGGAACCAAAAAAGTAGGTCATACCGGAACATTGGATCCAATTGCCACCGGTGTTCTTGTTCTAACGATTGGCAAAGGTACCAAATTGACCGAGATGTTACAAGCGTCGACCAAAGAGTACATCGCCACCGCAACGTTTGGCATAGAAACCGATACGTTGGATACGGAAGGTACAATCATCAAAGAAGAACCTGTCACACTAACGAAAGAAGATGTAAAACGTGCTTTAAAAGAAATGGAAGGAACGTACGAACAGGAAGTTCCCATCTATTCTGCTATCAAAGTAAACGGTAAAAAACTTTATGAACATGCTCGCAAAAACGAACAGGTAGAAGAGTTACCCAAACGAACGGTGACCATTTACGAAACAGAATTCCTATCGTTTGAAGAAAATCAAGCGACGTTTCGCGTTGTCGTAAGTAAGGGTACTTATATTAGAAGTTTCATTAGAGACCTAGCCAAGAAGTTAAATACGGTTGCTATTATGAGTGATTTAAGGAGAACCAAACAAGGAACGTTTCCGGTAGAAGAATCTCACCCTTTAGAAGAAATCACCAAAGATATAAAATTGATTTCCCTAATCGATGCGGTTTCGATTCCCAAACAGGAGACAACTGGAGAAATTCTTTTTAAAATCAAAAATGGTGCTGTGTTGGAATTCACGCAAAGGGCACCAATCGTGCTTTGGACACATAATGGCAAAGCACTTGCTATCTACGAGCAAGATGGTCCAAAGATTAGACCCAAAACGATGATATTAGAACAAGAAAGCCAGTAAGAATTTTACTGGCTTTTTACTAACACGTTCGTACAATCGGCATCGATACATAAATTTAATTCATGATTGTTTACTTCAAAGTAATAAGTTTGAGAGGCGAGACTGTTCGGTAGAGCAGTGACTTCACTATTGTTGCTACTCCATTTGGTAACTTTTAAATTGACACCGAGTTCGGGAACAATTTCAAGTGTCCCATCTAACGTATAAGTAACGACACTTTCACTGCCACTTTCACTAATGTTTCTGGATGTAACTTGAATCTCTTCATGAAATGTATCATCTTCGTAAAGAGCGACCATATAATCCGTCTTAGTGATGATAAATCCATTGTAACTTTGGACGTTCTCTAGTGTGTTCCCAGCCCAAGTGGCATAGAGTTCACTGCTATCGATCGTACGCGTACAACCGACTAGTAGGCAAAGCATTAGCAAGAGAATCGTCATCTTTTTCATATCATCACTCCCAATTTTCTAATTCATTATACCATACATTTCGACATATAATCCAGTAGGAGATGAAGAGATGTTTTTAGAATTTTTAAACTTTTTAAAAAGTTTAATTTTTTTTACGGGATCGTATTCCAATGCCGTATTTCCAGAACCACTATCGAAGAAAGAAGAAGAGTTAGCCATCATAGGAGCAAAACAAGGAGACAAAGCATCTAGAAGTAAATTGATTGAACATAACTTACGTTTAGTGGCCCACATCGTTAAAAAGTTTGAACATGACGGCAAAGACCAAGATGACTTAATCAGCATCGGCACGATTGGTCTCATCAAAGGAATCGATACCTATAGTCCTGAAAAAACGACGAAACTGACGACTTACTGTGCTAGATGCATTGAAAATGAAATCTTGATGTATTTTAGAAGTAACAATAAAAATACGAAGAACGTATCGTTAAATGAGTCGATTGGTTACGATAAAGATGGTAATGAAATCAGCATGATCGATATTTTAAAGACACCGGATGTCGATTATGTCGAAGAGATTCATACCAAAGATAAATTAAAACTGTTAGAGACGTACTTTCATGTATTAAATGCAAGAGAAAAAGAAATCTTAATCAGGAGATACGGATTACAAAGAAGAATTCCCCAAACCCAAAAGGCAATCGCCAAAGACTTGCATATTTCTCGCAGTTACGTATCGAGAATTGAAAAACGAGCATTAACCAAAATATTACGTGAATTTTTAAAGAACAACATTAGCGATTGAATGAAAGTGTCAAAAAAATGACAAATTCAAAAAAGGGTATAGCCATAAGAAATCATTTTGATATATAATAAAAAACAAAAACTAATTGGAAGTGATTGTATGAGTAAAAGGCCTGCATTCGGAATTAATGGGTTCCCTAGGAAATTTTTTGACAGCCCTTTTGCCACCTCTAAAGTCGGTATTTTTAACTGGCTTTCATCACTCGGATTAGATGTACTAGAACTACCTTACGAAGAAATGAGAAAAATGTCCAAAAAGATGCGTATGGATTTCCTAGCAGCAAAAGAAGAATCTGGCATCATTTTATCAGCAGAAATGTTTTCTAATATTGATTTTACAAAGATGGAAGAAACGAAGAAACGGTATGAAGAGTTTTTAGAGTTGGCCATCGAGTTAGATATTTCTCATATCTTGGTTCCGCTTTACAAAGTACCAAAGACAACGAACATTTCAAAAGTCATTTCTTTCTTTGAATGGATACGGGAGAGTACTCCACAAGAAATTAACATCTATCCGGAAATTAGTGGCAATACAAGGTCTTTGGGAAGTTTAGATGATATCATTTATATTTGTTCTAAAGTAAAAGGAGTTTATCCTTGTTTGGATTTTGGATGTTTACATGGTAGAGAATTTGGAAGTTTAACTTCTGCTAAAAAAATCGAACAAGTATTTACGATTATTGAAAAGTTCTTAGGCAGAAATATTTTGAATCACTGTTACTGCAAAGTGTATCCCGTCTCTTATAATCAAAAAGGTATAACGGAACGTAAACTGTTCGGCGAACAATTTTATGGCCAACTAAATTTGTTCAATCAAAGTTTGGAATATTTACCAAAAGCAAGTGAGTACATTACGGCCATATTGAAGAAAGATATTCATCCGATTACTGTTTCTAGAACAGATCATATGGAAGAAGTCGGTGCGATGCAACTACGGGATATTTATTTTTATAAAACTGTGCAGTAATGTCAGAATTTGTCAATCGTTATGGAAAAGAGTCGAAAGGACTCTTTTTTTATTTTGAAAAGTGATATAATTGGAGTGACTCGAGGGATACTATAAATATGAGAAAGTTGAAAGTTCATTTAAAAAAGAAACCAGCAATTATTTTAGCAACCGTTCTTGGTTGTGTTTTACTATGTCTTTTAACAATCTATCTATTTACACCAAAGATTAAAATCGACGGTGGAAACGACGTTGAAACAGTAGAGTACATGAGTGAGTACCAAGTATCTCCTGCCGAAGCATACCGCTTTGGACAAAAATTAAAAGGAGAAGTTACAGTCCAAGGAACGGTCGATACCAAAACGCTTGGAACATATTATTTAATTTATCACTATGGAGACGGTCTATTCGAAAGCAAAGTAACCAAAAAAGTAGTTGTGAAAGATACAACGGGACCAGTCATTACATTAACGGGAAATAGTGACGTGACGATGTGTCCTAATGCTCAATACGAAGAAGAAGGGTATCAAGCATTCGATAATTACGATGGTGATATTACGGCCAATGTGGAAGTAATCAAAGAAACCGATAAAGTAATTTACAAAGTAAAAGATTCTTCTGGCAATGAAACGATAGTCGAACGAAAGACAAATAGAAAAGACGAGACACCACCAACAATCACTTTGACGGGCGGATATACCGTTTATACGACAATCAACACATCTTACGATGAACTGGGATATACAGCAACGGATGATTGTGATGGTGACTTGACAAGTCAAGTTGTGATTACGGGAAATGTCGATACGACAAAGTTGGGAACGTACCAAAAAACATACACAGTGAAAGATTCTGCTGGTAATGAAACGACAGTTACGAGAACGGTCGTCGTAAGAAATCAAACGTCCAGCACTTCCTCCTCTTGTGGAGGAGAACCAGGTGTTATCTACTTGACGTTCGACGATGGACCGAATGCTTATTACACACCTGTTATCTTGGATGTACTAAAAAAATACAACGTCAAAGCAACGTTCTTTGTGACGATGGCAGGACCGGACTCACTAATCAAAAGAGAGTATGAAGAAGGACATGCCATTGGACTTCATACTGCAACGCACCAATATCCAATTGTATATGGTTCGGTAGATTCCTATTTCAACGACTTAAATCAAGTATCGGACCGTGTCTACCGAATTACCGGAATGCGTTCTAATATCATCCGTTTCCCAGGCGGAAGTTCGAATACAGTAAGCAAAAAATACAGTCCGGGAATTATGTCTACCTTAGTAACAGAAGTCCAAAACAGAGGATACCAATACTTCGATTGGAATATTTCTTCTGGAGATGCTGGTGAAACGACCGATCCAAGTGTAGAAGCAAACAACGTCATCAAAAATTTGAGTCGCAAGTGTGGCAACATCATATTGATGCACGACATCAAAAAGCATACCTCGCAAGCAATCGAAACGATCGTAAAATACGGTGTAGAAAATGGATACAAGTTTGATGTATTGACAGTAAACACCAAACCTGTTCATCAAAGAGTAAATAATTAATTTGTAAAACATCTAACAACTTTAGATGTTTTCTTTTGGATAATGTTTTGACGAGAGTTAAAAAAACAAGTACAATAGTAATAGAATAGGTGGGATACGATGAGAAACCGATTGTTAATCATTACGATTGTTTTAATTGTAATTGTGATTTTGCCAATTTCATTTGGATTACCAAAAAAAGAAATTGTGCCAATGCTAGAAGGAGATTTAAGAGAATACGTAAAAACGAGTGCACTTACGGTCATAGAACAAGATGGTCTTTGGACTGTAGAAACGCAAATTCAAAATGATACGAACGATGATATTACAATCGATTCTTTTCTTTTTATCGTATACGATTCAGAACGAAATGAAATTTTTAGAACACCGTTAGACTTGGGAACGGTCCTTCATGCCGGAGAAGAAAAACAGATTTCGGTAACGACACTTACGAATTTAGAAACCGTTACTTCTTGTCGCTATGAAATAGAAGGTGGTGTTGCCGAATGAAAAAAGTGGGAATCATCTCAGTAGCAGTTCTAGGCTGTATCTTATTAGGAGTGGGACTCTTTTTACTTAGTAAGCCAACTTCTAAAGAAGTGACTGAACTAGTTGGTAACACCCTTTCTGTCTATTATGAAAATGGCACGACCATCTCTTTAAAAAATGCTCAAAATGTTCCATTAGAAGAACAAACCCCTTATGAATTTCAAATTACAAATTTGCGTAGTACACCTTCTATGTACAATGTATCTTTGAAAGAAAATTTAAATATTACAAACAAGTTAGAACGAGAAGAATTAAAGATTACAGTCGTTAAAAACGGTGAAGTAGTAGTGGATGGAGCATACCTAAACAGTTTTGGTAGTAATCTAGAAATTTTAAGTAATTGCAGGATGGAAGCCAATACAATGGACTCTTATCAGATTTATCTTTATATCGATGGAAGGTCGGAGACAAGCATCGGCAAAAATTATGAAGCGATTCTTCAAATTACAAAAATCGATTTGACGAGCGAAGAAGCAAGCGACCAAGAGCCACCGATTATCGAACTAGCAGGAGAACAAAATATCATTTTATTCCAAAACGATGAATTTGTAGATCCCGGAATCAAACAGATTATCGATAATCAAGATGGAAATATTTCGGCTGATAACGTATCGATTCGTTATGAATACTACGATGGTACGACACATGAAAATGTAAGTCATGTCGATACTTCTAGAATCGGATTTTTCTATATTTATTACACAGTCAAAGACAAAGCGAGTAACGAAACCCAAGCCATTCGAGTTGTTACAGTTCAAGTACCAGATAGCGAGAATCCGGATTCCCCGCAAGAACCAGAAGGTACTTTTTTACCAGAAGTGCGATATGAAACGTTAGAAACAGGTGAAGTGCTAGTAACGATTACAGCAGATGAACCGTTAAAAGACTTAGTTCCATGGAGTAAGTCACAAGATGGCAAAACCTTAAGTCAAGTGTTCTCAACCAACATGCGAATGACATTGATCGTATTTAGTGAAACTGGGCATTCTGCTATTTTGACAATAGAAGTTACAAATGTCAATAAGTCAGATGCGACGGAAGAAGAAAAAGATCCGGTCGTTACACCACCAGCGGATGAGATGTCTGTTACGTTTACGACGAAGACCTCTTACAACTCCGTTACCATTACGACACAAGTAAGAAATGAAATCAGTGGCACCAATTATCAATATCAATGTGGTGATGGTAGTTGGTCTACTCCTTCTAACCAAAAAGAGTACACTTGTCAAAATTTAAGTCAAAATACGAGTTATAAAGTGTCGGTGCAAGCGGTTAAAAAGGATGGCACCATTATCCCAAGCCCAGTGGCAACGGTTAAGACGATGGCAATTCCATTACCGACATTCCAAATTAGTTCAGCAAATGTCGAAACAACAAAAGAACTGACTATCACATATCCAGAAATAGAAGGGTTTACGAACTGTTACAAAATAGATAATGGTGAAGAAGTAGAAGCAACTGCTACGCAAACAGTCACTTTGACACACAATGCAAGCATCACCGCAATCGTAAGAGATAATAGTAATTCCCAAAATCAAGTGAACAGTACGTATGTAGAAACCAAAATTGATTCTGCTGCACCGGTCATCTCAAATACCAACATCACGACCTCGAATATTGGAGAGACGGTTGCCACCATTCGCTATCAACAAGCAAGTGATGACTTCACGGCCAACTTGAAATATTCGATTTGTATTTCCACTTCGTCGATCGATTCTTCTTATTGCTCACAAAATCCAACGACAACGAAAGAAGGGGAGACGACACATACGTTTACGAACTTAAATCCGAGTACGACATACTACGTCTTAGTCTTAGTAAGTGACTCGTTTGGCCGTACCAGTAGTTATCAGATGACATCGTTTACAACATCCTCTGCGGCAGCGGTTTGGGGTGAACACTTTGAAATTTCTAATAAGAGCGATTTGGTCGGCATTAACTTCTCAACTTGGTTTGATTACATGCAAAATAAAAGTTCTGGAATTTATAACATCACGAACATTTTAGCAGGCAATGGCTCATTCGGAAATATCGGCGACTTCCACTATTGGGGTGAACCTGCCAAAGGATACTATAAATCGACTGATAAAGCAGTCATTCGCGAACAGATGACAGAACTTTACAACATGGGTGTCGATTTCATCATCATCGATAACACCAATGCGACTCTTGCATGGATTAGTTCTGCTGGTGCATTGGATCCAAACAGTGTATTTTACGAGGCCGTGTACGCACCGATGAAAGCACTCCTAGATACGATCGTCGAAATGAGACAGGAAGGACTACCGACACCCTACGTAGTAAATTGGGTAAATACAAACGATGACTACGTCATGCTAAACGTCATGCACAATTTATTTACATCAGCAACATATGATCCATCACTAGGAAACGAAAAATATGAAGATGTTTGGGTATATTGGGATGGTAAACCGTTCTTCTTAGTAACCAAAGACCAAGGCACGCCAGACCGAGATATCACGTACCGTGTCATGTGGGGCTTACAGACCAGTATTGCAAACGGAGAATGGAGTTACTTACAAAAAGACAATAGCAAAAACAAGGGAACGAACTGGTCCGGTGCTGTAGAACAGATGAGTGTATCCGTTGCCATGCAACAAAATAGAATGAGTAATACTGGCAGTGCAACCGGCAGAAACCACGGTATCACGTTCTATAATCAATGGCAAAATGCATTTGCAACTCGCCCTAAAATCATCACCTTAACTTGGTGGAATGAGTGGGGAGCAGAACGACTAGATCCATCTACCAACGTTGCTTGCGGAACATATTGCTTTACAGATAACTACAACCAAGAGTATAGTAGGGATATCGAACCGCAAAACGGTGGTCTAGGAAGCACGTACTACGACTGGACAACACAGTACATTAGAGCATACAAAAATCATCAATCGGTTCCGAGACTTGTGGAATCCGGTTATTAACAGGAATCTTGCATTCCTGTTTTCTTGTGTTATAATAACCCTTAAGGAAGTGGATTATGAAAACATTGTGGAGTGTGTTTGGGAAAAGATTAGAACAATTGATAGAAGAAGAACAAGAAATCGAAAGAAGTCTTGCTTCTGCCAATACGGAGTGGCGTATACAAAATTTGACAAGAGAGAAAAAACGGATTGTAAAAATGCGCGAAGAGTTATCACCGACATTGAAATCTCTTGCCAAAAAAGACAAAGAAAAGTGGTTAATCAATGCGAAAGCATTTATGACAGAAGAAGATCAAGTGACATGGAAAAAAGAAGTAAACGCTTCTATTAACGGTATCTATTGTGGGTATGATATTGCCAGTGCTATGGTGATTCTAGAAGATCTGTGGCTAAATTGTGATATGGATCGTGCTGTTTATCTCTTGCGCCGTGCAGGTCATCTTCCCAATGGCTATGAAAGAGTTCGCGAACTAATGTTACAGTATTCAAATATGGGACCAGAATTTTATGAAGCAAGTAAAAGAGGTCCACTGACTAGAAAACAAGAAGAACGCTTGCAACAGATTCGCTCTACTAAACGAACTTTAATGGTACCACAAAAGATTTTACGAATCACACCACCAAAAAATAAGAGAGGGTAACCTTGGTTACACCTTTTTCTTTACACGTTTTTGTAAGAATATTTGCCAATTAGGCCTGTTCAATGATACAATATTACATGAACCAAAGGAGAGAATATGAAAAATAAGTATGATGAGTTGTTAAGAAAAGGCAGTACCAATGAAGTATATGAGGATATCAAAAAAGAATATTTTACGTTGATTGCAAATATGATTGATGAACAATTCCAGTTAGATACCTCATGGATGACCGAAAAAGAACTAAACGAATGTTACGGCGGTCATTTCCCATATTTACAATCGATAGCTAAAATAGATGCCGAGTTAGATCCAAGTGTCGTCTTCCATGATTCTTCCAAAGAAGAATGGAAAGGGAACCCAGAAGGATTTGCTCATCATCAGAAAGTAACGTATTATTTGAATCAAATTGAACATATCAAAGATCAATACAAACGTTATAAAGAAATCAAAGAGAGTTTAAAAGAACGTCCATATGACGAACAAATTCGCGTCTGGAAACAACAGTTGCCAATTCCGTATCGCCAATTTGCCAGGAAGTCAGAGGCTATTACGGAACCACTTTACAAAGCAGATCGCTTAGATAACGTAATTAGAAATCATACCTACGTGATTCCGGATGGGGAATTTTACGACGTGATCTCCATTACGGAACCGATGGTGTTATTCTATTTAGAAAATGTCCAAAATAGTTACGAAAATGCGTAACGCACAATACGAAGAGGACTGTAGTATAATATGATAGGAGATTTGAATGAAGAAGTATATTCCAAAAATGTATCAAAAATCCATTTTTGATGTTCCGTATTCAAAGTTGAAATCACTTGGAATCCGATGCCTCATTTTTGATATCGACAACACGATTGCGAAAATTGATGAAGAAGTTCCCAATCAAAAAACGACAAAATGGATGCAAAAATTAAAAAAAGAGTTTACGGTCATTTTAATCTCCAATAATACGAAAGGTCGCGTTGCCAAAGTGGCAGAGCATTTACAAGTGGATTATATCTCATTGGCTATGAAACCATCGACATCTGGCCTATCTCGGATTAAACGTAAATACGGTTTTGAAAAGAGCCAAATGGCCATGATAGGAGATCAACTATTTACCGATATTGTCGCTGGAAACCGTTATGGAATCCTAACAATTTTAGTAGATCCAACTGCTAAAGAAGACTTGAAGATTACAAGTTTGAATCGCAAACTAGAAGCATACGTAATGAATAAAAAGGGCACGAGACTGAAAAGAGGGAAGTTTTATGAGTGAAAAAAAATGTCGTGGTTGTGGCATCGTTTTACAAGATGAGAATGTTTTACTCGATGGTTATACCACAAATTTAGAAAACGACTTATGCCAAAGATGTTTTAAAATGAAACATTACGGCGAATATCAAATCGTTTCGAAGACGAACGATGAATATTTGGAAGTATTAAAAAAAGTAAATGAAACCAAAGATTTGGTATTACATGTAGAAGACATTTTAAACGTCGAACAAGATCTTCATAAAATTAGAAATTACATCGATAACAAGATGATTTTAGTTTTAAATAAACGGGATGCCTTACCGCTTAGTGTCAAAGATGAAAAAATCATCGATTACTTCAAATGTAGCGATTTAGGATACGATGATATTATCATCATCGGCACGAGAACCAATTACAACATGGATGAGTTGCTACATATGATCAAAAAATACAAGACGTCGAAACGAGTCTACATCGTCGGTAACACCAATGTCGGTAAGAGTAGTTTGATTAACAAAATGATGGAAAACTATTCGAAAAATCCGAGTGACTTGACGATTTCACCGATGCCATCGACGACGTTAGATACCGTTGCGATCGAGCTTTCAGATGACTTGACATTAATCGATACACCGGGATTAATCGATCCAGGAAACATCACGAACGATTTATCACCAGAGATGTTAAAGAAGATTACACCACGCAAAGAAATCAAACCGCGTACGTTCCAAATCAAAAAAGGACAGTGCTTGTTACTGGACGATATCTTGAGAATCGACTACGTCGAAGGTGAGAAGAACAGCTTCACATTCTACGTATCGAACGACTTAGAAATCAAAAAGATGAATGCCAAAAAACAAGAGCGATTGAAAGATTTAGGCAAAACTACAGTCGATGTTAAATACCATGAAGATTTAGTAATCGATGGTCTCGGTTTTGTAAAAATTGTCGCAAAATGTCAGATTGACGTTTATCTATCGAAGAAAGTTACAATTTTTACAAGAGATTCTTTAATTTAATTTGAAACAACAAATGAGGTATCATGCCTCGTTTTTTAAATTGTTAAAAAAGTCGATTTATGAGGGTAATAACAAATTAAAATGTGGTATAATATGCAATGTATTAGTCTGGATTGGGGGAATGCGTCATGAATGAACACGATTTAATTCAATCAGTGCGAAGCAAAGTGGACATTGTCGATGTAATTTCTAGTTACATTCCTCTAGTCCAAAAAGGAAAGAACTATTTTGGCGTGTGCCCATTTCACGATGATACCAATCCGTCGATGAGTGTATCGCGCTCGTTACAAATTTATAAATGTTTCAGTTGTGGTGCATCCGGCAATGTATTTAACTTTGTCATGGATTACGAACATATCACATTTAAAGAAGCACTAGAATTACTTGCTAAAAAGGCAGGTATCGAAGTAAAAGGATTAAAACTGAAGAAAGAAAATACCCAAAACGAGCCATACTATAAAATGTACGAGTTGGCTCTCAAGTTTTATCAAAATAATTTGAATACAAGTTTCGGGCACGATGCCAAGGAGTATCTGAAAAAACGAAAGATTGACGACGATGTCATCAAAGAATTCGATATCGGTTTATCTCTTACCAGTATGGATTCTTTAGTGAAACTTTTGACAGATAAAGGCTACTCTTTAGATACTCTAGACAAGTTGGGACTAGCAAGCAACGAGCACGATACGTATATCAACCGCATCATGTTTCCACTTTGGGATTTAAACGGACGGGTAGTAGGCTTCTCCGGTCGTATTTACGATAATTCCAAACTGAATAAATATTTGAATACCAAAGAGACACCAATCTTTAAAAAAGGGGAACTGTTATATCACTATCACGTAGCTAGAGAAGAAGTACGAACGAAGAAATACGTCATCGTCATGGAAGGATTCATGGACGTCATCCGTGCTAGTACGATTGGATACCGTAACGTCGTCGCCTTGATGGGTACGGCCATGACCAAAGAACAAGCCAATTTAATCAAGCGTCTTTCAAACGACGTCATTCTGTGTTTTGACGGTGATGATGCAGGACGCCATGCTACTTTAGTAAATGGGGAAGAGCTAATCCAATTAGGTTTGAATCCAAAAGTAATCGCCTTAGAAAACGATTACGATCCAGATACTTATATCATCGACCAAGGCAAGGAACGATTCGATGCTTTGGTAGAGAATGCCATCTACTACAGTGACTTTAAAATTCAAAGCCTAAAGAAAGATGTCAACATGAATAGTGACATCGATAAAGCTAACTATATCAACCAAGTAATTTCCGAAGCAGCGAAGATCAGTGATGAAATTCGTGTAGAAATTATTCTAAAAAACCTTGCAAAAGAATTCGATATAAGTTATAATACCCTAGAAAAAAGGTTACAGGATGTAAAAGAAAAAGCGGAAACCAAACCGGACAAAAAAGAGGTAGAAACTCTACCACCAAAAGAGAAACCAAGACGAAGTAAATACGATTTGGCTGCTATGGCAATTATCTATTACATGTTAAAAAGCGATAAGGCAATCAGATTATACCGCCGCGAAGAGTTGTATTTTCCAACCGCGGATGAAAGACATTTGGGAAGCGAAATCGATTATTATCGCGACACGTATGGAAGTCTAGAAGTAGCGGACTTATTTACTTATTTTCAAGATAAAAAGAATCTGAGTAGTTTACTGACTGAAGTGTTGTCACTCAATTTGAAAGAAGAAATTAGTGACGAAGAGCTAGAAGAATATGCGGATGTCATCCGTTCGTATCGTTTGAACGAAGAAGTCAAACGGTTACAGAAGATGATAAAAGAAGAAGTAGATCCTTTACAGAAAGCAGTCCTAGCAGAACGAATCAGAAAACTAAAAATGGGAGTTGAATAAAATGACGACAGAAATTAAAACGATGGAAGAAAGAAAAAAGGCATTAATCGAATTAGGAAAAAAACAAGATGGTAAGATTACATATGAACAAATTGCCGAAGAATTGAAAGGATTAGATATCGATAGCGATACCTTAGATGATCTATACAATGCATTTGTAGAAAACAAAATCGAAATTAAAGCCGACGATGAAGACGACACTGATAATGGTGAAATCTTAACCCCAGACAGTTTGGAAGTGGAAGATTTAACTCTTTCCAAAGACGTTAAAATCAACGACCCAGTAAGGATGTACTTAAAGGAAATCGGACGCATCAACTTATTGACGTCAGATGAAGAGTTCGAATATGCACAACGTGCTTCAGAAGGAGACGAATATGCGAAGAGAATGCTAGCAGAATCCAATCTTCGTTTGGTTGTATCCATTGCCAAACGTTACGTTGGACGTGGTATGTTATTCTTGGATTTGATTCAAGAAGGAAACATCGGACTAATGAAAGCAGTAGAAAAATTCGATTCTTCCAAAGGGTTCAAATTCAGTACATATGCTACTTGGTGGATTCGTCAAGCAATTACGAGAGCCATCGCCGATCAAGCGAGAACGATTCGTGTACCAGTTCATATGGTTGAGACAATCAACAAACTAGCGCGTGTTCAACGACAGTTGACACAGGAATTAAATCGCGAACCAACCGATGAGGAAATCGCTAAGAAATTGGGCATTACGATCGATAAAGTAAGAGAAGTATATAAAATTAGCCAAGATCCTGTATCTTTGGAAACTCCAATTGGTGAAGAAGAAGATTCACATTTGGGAGACTTCTTAAAAGACGAACGCACGATGAGTCCCGAAGAATATGCTACGACAGAACTTCTAAAGGAAGAGTTGAGTAGTGTCCTATTGACACTTACAGACCGTGAAGAAAAAGTATTACGTCTTCGTTTTGGATTAGACGATGGACAGTGTCGTACCCTAGAGGAAGTTGGTCAAATTTTCGGTGTCACGCGTGAAAGAATTCGTCAAATCGAAGCCAAAGCATTACGAAAATTACGTCATCCATCTCGTTCTCGTAAGTTGAAGGATTTCTTAACTGACTAATGATTTTATTAAACGAACGTCTAAAAGCCGTCGCCCAATTAGTACCTAAAAACGCGAAAGTAATCGATGTCGGTTGTGATCATGCCTATTTATCCATCTATTTAAAACAACATCACATCGCAACGAAAGTAGTCGCATCGGATAACAAAGAAGGTCCTTTAAGAGAAGCTCGAAAAAACATCAAGCGGGAAAAAGTAGATGTCGAAACTCTGCTTGCCGATGGTGTCAGTAAAATTCCAGATGATATCGATACCGTTGTCGTGAGTGGTATGGGTGGTGGCAACATCATCGGGATGTTTAAATATACACCTGAAAAATTGCAAAACGTGAAAACACTAGTGTTATCTCCCAATAACGATTTAATACGCGTTAGAAAAGAAATATCGAAACTAGGCTTTTACATAGAAGATGAGACACTCGTTAAATACAAGAATATCATCTATGTCGTCATGAAATGGCAACGAGGGAAAAGAAGGATTCGTAAAAAAGAATGTATCTACGGGCCGATTTTAGCCGAAAAGAAAGGACCTCTATTTCAAGAGTATCTTTCTTCCTCAATCAAACAAAAAGAACTTCTGTTAAAAGTTCTACCGAAAAAGTATTGGCTACGAAGAATTCAAATCCAGCACGAAATCAAAATGCTCAAAGACATTTTAAAATAATGTCTTTTTTTTAATGTCAAAAAAGTGTATAATGAAAATGATAGAATCTAGGTTGGTTAGGTGATTAGTATGAGAAAAAAAAGAAAGCAACGTGGCATAGCAATCGTAGAATTGTTACTTGTATTTGCCATTTTGGGAGTCATTGCAGTCGTAATTGTTTTAGCGTCCGGATTCATTCAAAAAGCAAATGCAGAAAAATCATTTCAACAGTTTCAGCAAACTATTATTACTGCTGCAAATAGTTACATTGAAAAATATCGCGATGTATTGCCTGCATCGGAACTATGCATTAATATTCCATATCAAAACTTAACAAAAGAAGATTTATTGCAAGAAAGTGATTATCGTTGCGATGCAACGGGAATTGTATCCGTTTATCAAGATAAGTCGAAAGACAATTATGAACTGTATCTAACATGTAAAAATGTTCATAATGATAAAGTTGTCTATCAAAGAGAAGGCAATCCAAATGAATGCATTCGTGCCAATGGAAATTTTGCTGTTCAAATTGTATCGATGAAAGAAGAAAACGATGGAATTCTACAAGACTACTTAACATCGGATTGGGCAACTGGTAAAATTCGTCTAGAATTATCAGCCTATAGTCCCTATTTTTATCCGATTCAAGAATTTCAATATTCCTTAGATGATGGTCAAACGTATGAAACAATAGCAGGGAATGAACTCGTTTTAGAGGAAAACATTCAAGGTAAAATAAAAATTCGTGCAATGGATACCAATCATGATTATTCGACAGAGAAAAACATCTATGTAAAATTAGATAATACGATACCGATTCCACTCATAAAAGGGATGGGATTATCTACGCCAATCGATACTGGTACCTATGTGAGTCAAAACGTGATATTATCGGGCGCATTAGAGAATAATCCAATTAGTGCAGTTCAATATGATTGGTATAGTTGTTCCAATATGATGGATATTAGTTCATGCACAAAAGTGTCTGAAAATACGGAAAAATATCAAGCAACATCGAATGGTATATATCGTGTAAAAGCAACGACGAGCGCAGGACTTTACAGCTACAGTAGTCCATTTGAAGTCAAAATTGATAAGACTGCCTATCAAATTAGAGTTAACTCTAGTGAAAATACATTAGTAACAATAACAAACAATTCGACTGGAAATCGTTCAACTTCTAGCATTGCTGCCAAAGTAGGAGATCAAATTACCGTTACCGTTTCAGATTTTAATCATACCGTTTTTGCTACGTACGACTCTCCAAACAATTTGGTGTTCGGAACAGCTAATTATCAATTTGGCAACAAGAGCAATATTTTTATAATGGACCGTAGTGATATGACAATTTCGGTTTCTTAATCAGTAAAAAAAATAGGATTATTTTGTGTTGCTCGAGTTGTTTTTTGCGATTCTTGCATGGATTTTGTTTCTGTTCGAATAGAAACGGGTTCCGCTTTCAATTCATCGACGATTCGAAACATCGTCTTAGCGTTGTTTAAAATCGGTTTCATTTGATTGTAAACCGGAATAGCTTGATTGATTAGTCCAAGTGTTTTTTGTGTCCCATCTAGAAATTTTTGAAATGAAAATCCTTGGATAAATTTTTGTAATAAACCAGTTTTTGTAGCAGGATAAAATGAATAGTATGGGTTATATGGATAGTTCCACATTCCAATCACCTCTTACTTTATTATATGAAATCGCCCAAAAATAGTTTAAAAAATTTGTTCTTTATGTTATACTTACTGTTGTAATAATAGGGGAGGTCTAGTGTATGAAAGATGGCTTAATCAACTTTTATAAGTCGACATCGAATATGTTTAAGAAAAAAGAAAAAAAACCAAAAACACCAGAAGTCGACACTGACAAATTAATTCAGGAAACAATTGCTAATGCTAAAGGTATTTCTGGTCAAAAGACAGAACAGCAAGTTAATCGTCATGCCGGTGAAAAGAGAACTCAGTTTAATTACGTCGTAAAAAATGCATATGGTCAAACAGTAAAAAGTATGTTTGATGCTTATGATATCGAAGAAGTAAGAATGTTCTTAACAAATGAAGGTTACGAGATTGTCAGTATTGCTCCTGCCAAAGCATATGAAAAAGATTTATTTCAAGCAAAGATTAGTACTAGTGAATTATCCTTTGTACTGACACAGTTATCCACTTATATTAAAGCAGGTATTCCATTGATTGATTCTGTTCGTATCTTAGCTAAGCAAACAACAGTTCCTTCAAAAAGAAAAGTATATGAACGTATCGTATACGATTTGGTAACGGGTAACAATTTTTCACAAGCATTGGAAAACCAATCTGCTACATTTCCACGTTTGTTGATTAACATGGTAAAAACATCTGAAATGACTGGAGATCTTCCATCTACGCTAGATGAAATGGCAGATTACTATACTTCCATTGAACAGACAAGAAAAGATATGTTATCAGCTTTGATGTATCCGTCTATTATTTTAGTAGTAGCGATTGCTGTAATTATTTTCGTTCTTGTTGCGGTAGTTCCATCGTTTACAACAATGTATGAAGGAACCGGATCTGAACTTCCTGGAATTACTATTTTCACAATGAATGCTAGCTCATTTATTCAAAACAATTGGTATTATATCGTACTAGTCCTAGCAGTTATTGTAGGTGCTTATTGGTATGCCTTTAAAAATATTAAAAGTTTTCGAAAAACTATGCAAACGATTTATATGCACATGCCAGTATTTGGTAATATCATCATTTATAATGAAGTAACAACGTTCACTAAAACATTTGCATCTTTATTAAATCACAGTGTTAATATTACTGATAGTATGGAAATATTATCAAAGATAACCAATAACGAAATATATAAAGATATCATTGCAAATACCTTGCTAACTTTAAGTAAAGGTGGTAAGATATCAGAGTCATTCCGCGGAAAATGGGCTTTCCCCATTGTAGCATACGAAATGCTTGTTACCGGCGAATCGACTGGTCAGTTAGGAACGATGATGGAAAAAGTATCTGTTCACTTTGGCAATTTGCATAAAAATGCGATTAACATGTTAAAGACTTTAATTGAACCGATAACAATTGCTTTTTTAGCTGTCTGTGTTGGTTTCATTTTGCTATCTATCATTATCCCAATGTTCGACGTTTACAGTACAGTACAATAAAAAAAGAAAGGGGACCAATATATGACCATCTACTACATGATGTGCTTTTTTATCGTAGGTGCTTGTATGGGCTCCTTTTTTACGGTTGTTGGGTATCGACTACCCGTTGGCGAATCGATTATAAGACCAAAAAGAAGTTATTGTCCAACTTGCCATAACCGTTTAGGTCCATCTGAATTGGTACCCATTTTTTCCTATTTATTTCAAAAAGGAAAATGCAAACATTGTCATAAAAAAATCAGCTTATTTTATCCGATTGTAGAAATATTAACAGGAGTATTGTATGCTGTATCATTTTACTCTTTTGGCTTTACTCCTAAATTGATAATTTCTCTTACAATTGCATCACTACTAATCATCGTCATCATCAGTGATATTAATTTTCTCATTATTCCAGATGAAGTAACACTCGTATCGGCTATCATCATTATCATCATGAACTTTATTGATTTGGGATTTCGTGGTGGACTGCTACAAATCGCTTCCGGTATTTTTATGTTTTTAGTGATGTACGGCTTGATGGTATTTGGAAATCACTTGTTTCATAAAGAAAGTCTAGGCGGTGGAGATATTAAACTCATGTTTGTCGTAGGACTTGTTTTACATCCGATTTTAGGATTGTTAATTATTTTCCTATCGAGTTTTATTGCTTTACCAGTCGCACTTATTCTGTACTGGACTCATCGGGAAAAGGTAATCCCATTTGGACCCTTTATTCTAATTGCATTGAATTTAGTTTATTTAATGAAAATTGATGTATCGATGCTAGAACGAATTCTAGAAATTTTATAAAGAGTTTCAAGAATGAAATTCTTTTTTATTGTCATTTTTATAATCTTTCTATATAATACAAAGTAATCGAGGTGAAAAAGTATGCAGACGATTTTACCGGCCGACATTTATATGGTCGTTAATAAAACAGTAATTACTAGTACAGATCGTAAAATAATTACGATGCTATATCAACCGATTATCGGGCATGTAGCCACCTCCCTTTATTTTACACTATGCGATGATTTAGACAAACGGGAAGTAATGAGTGAAGAATTAACACATTATCATTTGATGATGACGATGCAATTAAAACTAGAAAGTATTGTTATTGCTCGTGAAAAATTAGAAGCCATCGGACTCTTAAAAACATTTTTTAAAAAAGAAAATGTCAATACTTACGTTTATCAATTGTATTCTCCTTTGAGTGCTGCTGAATTTTTAAATCACCCAATACTAAACGTTGTATTATATAACAATCTAGGAAAAAAAGAATATCAAAAAGTAGTATCATATTTCAAAATACCTAGAATTAACTTGAAAGATTATCAAGAAATTACCAAACAGTTCGATGAAGTATTTACGCCAGTGCCCGGAAACAGTATCACCGAAAACGATGATATCGCAGATACAAATAAAAACCGTCCGACATTGATGCACCAAATCGATTTCAATTTATTAATCTCTAGTATCCCAGAGTCGATGATTAGTCCAAACTGTTTTAACAACGATGTCAAAGAATTGATTAATAATCTATCTTATGCGTATGGAATCGATGATTTGACTATGCAAGGAATCGTTCGTGATTCGTTAAATGAAAGAGGCTTAATTGACAAAAATGAACTTCGAAAAAATGCCAGAAACTATTATCAATTTGAACAAGGTGGTAGACTTCCGACTTTGATTTATACGACACAACCAGAATACTTACGTTCTCCAACTGGCGATGCATCAAATTGGGCTAAGATGGTTTATACATTTGAGACAGTTACACCATACGATTATTTAAAAAGCAAATATAAAAACGGGGAGCCGTCAGCGAGAGATTTACGGTTGATTGAGAGTTTACTGACAGATATGAAATTAAAACCTGGAGTCGTCAATGTTTTGATTGCATACGTTTTAAAAATTAACAATCAAAAGTTATCTAAAAATTATGTAGAGACAATTGCAGGACAATGGAAAAGATTGAACATTGAAACAGTAGAAGATGCGATGCGCTTATCTGAAAAAGAACATAAACGAGTGAAAAAGAAGTTGGAGGCAAATAAGAAGACAAAACCAGTTGAAACAAAACAAAAAGAAGCACCAGTACCAGATTGGTTTAATAAAGAGTTAGATACAGTAGGAATCAGTAGTGAAGAACAAAAAGAATTAGATGATATCATAAAAAACATCTAATTTTTTTTATGCACTGATAAAGATAAATTTTATCATCTAAAATTCTTTTGTTCTCTTGAAAAAAATTGCAGAACATTATAAACTTATTATAGAGGGAGTAGGGAAAGAATGAATAAAAAGGAATATTTAGTAGCGGTTCGTGAAGAACTGGCAGGTTTAAAGTCAACTGAACTTCAAAAAGAAATGCAAAAATTAGAAAAAAAGATAGAAAATCAAGAAAAAAAACATCGTTCTTGGGCAGAGATTCAAAAAAAGTTAGGCAGTAGTCGAGAATATGCCGAAAAAGTTCTTGCAAAATATGAGAAAAATCCGATTGAATGGTGCGTTTTAATGATGGCGAGATTACTTCGTTGGTTAACCAATTGGGTACAAGAGTTTGCGAATATCTTAGCTAATCCAAAAGCTAAAGATATCGTCCGCATCTTAATCGTTCTTTGCTTGACATTTTTAATCGTTTCATTTTTGAAATTTCCATTTTTATTATTGATAGAAATTATTGGACCGTTGTTTAAAATTTTTCAAACTAGTGTTTCATCTATCGTTCAAATAGGAATAAAAGGAACGTTGGATTTATGCTATTATACATCGATCTTTGTAGTGACCTCATGGATGATTAACAAATATATTATCGAGTATTTTAAAACTAAAGAACGATTGAGTTTCGAAACGAAAGAAAATCAGAAAATATTAGCAAAGGGATTTCAAAATGTAGCAGCTCCGTTGCTAATTGCTTATAAAATCATTGGCTTTTTGTTTATGATTCCATTTTTGATTTTGACTTTGTTTTTCTTAATCACAATGATTGTGTCAATTGCGTTAGTAATTAATCAAGTTGGATACATATACATGATTATATTATCGATTGGTTTGACTATTTTCTTTGGTGCTATTTTGCTTTTCTTGGCAACTTTTGTTTTTCAAAAACGCCATCATACATGGCAAAAACTAAAGTATTGTTTCTTTGGTATCGCTATCTTGATTGTAGCTTTTGCTATGATTCCAATCGAATATTTGGGATATACGAAAATGAATCACAATGTTTTATTAGAAGACAACAGTATAACTAAAAATTATACAATAGAACCAGAATGTTTTTCAGAGATAAAAATATATAATAATGGCAAAAAAAACCATATCAACTATATAGTTGACAACAGTGTAGACAATGTGATAGTCGAAGTGATTTATCCATCGGAATATTACGATTTGTCATATGCATCTTATTCAGATCATGATGAAATGGTAATCAATTATCAGACGAAAATACAAGACGGAAAAGGATATGAACTATTTAGTAAGTTATTTTACTACTATGTGACAAAAACAGAACAGAAGTTGAGATACTCTTATACAGATGTCAATTTTCCTGATATCACAATTCGTGCAAATGAAGAAAATATGAGAAAAATAACTCATAACTTATAATGAGAGAACGAGCAAGAAAAAGATAAATTTCTTGCTTTTTTTGATTAAAAACTTTATGATAAAGGTGGAGGTTGAATCAATGAGCGACTTATTATATCAGGTGTTTCTAAAATGTTTTCCTGAAATTCATTTATCATTAGAGGAATTTGAAACAGAATTGGATTTGAATGATTCTACTGTAGTGACAAAATACTCAAACGACACATCACAATTAATTGGATTTTCCATTATTCGAAAAAATTGCATTTCGATAATCTGCGTATTACCAGAATATCAAAACAAAGGATATGGAAAACAGATTATGGAAGAAAGCGAAAAGGAAATTCGCGACCGTGGATATGAGGAAGTACTACTGGGATATAAGGGAGAAAAAACAAGTTTATTCTATGGCGTACCACTGACTAGTTACAATCAAGCGTTCTTTTCTAAGTTAGGGTATGATTCCGATTTTTCTGTCTACGACTATGAAATTGAGCCGTTTGACATTCCCAAACAAGACAAGTTTAGAGTGTATTCGTTCCCAGCTGAAATCGATTCCAAAAGTCTAGTGTTTGAACTACTAAAGAAAAAAGATAAAAATATATATCAAAAGTATGCTTTGACCCACGATACGAGCATCTTATATTCCAGTGATATGAAAGGTCATCTTGGCTTTTGTTTCTATCATGTCGATGATAATCATCAAATGGAATTATACGATTTAGTGGCATATCCAAACTTCGATATTTCTTGTAAATTATCTTTACTATCTAGTTTATTTGACATTGCCAAAGAAAAAGAATGCAATCGCATTATGGTAAAAAATGTTAGCAACCCTATTTTCTATAAAGAACAGTGTAAGGGTGTTATGAGAATGAAGTATTGGCGAGGTAGTAAGGCATGTTGACACCAGAAGAAAAAGTAAAAGTAAAAATCGTATTATCCCATCCGGCTTTTCAATTTCAAGATTCGAAAGGAAAAGAATTCTATACGCAAGATAAATTAGAAGAACTTTTTGATGCTTTGGACCGGATGATTGCACAGATGGATGAGAAATATCCCGACTTACCTGTGCCGGAAAGAGTGCAACAAATTCTATGTCATGGAACGTCTGACTTTCCCTGTAATTACGATCAAGTATATGCAAGTGATTACGATAGTGAAGCAACTATTTTTCCGGATGAGCGGTTACAAGGAAGAACGGCGTATGGACTTCTATGTACCAATACTGGTGCCACCTGTACAGGATTTTGTGAAGCAAGCTGTCTATTGTTAACGTTAAAAGGATACCAAGCAGCACCTTTACTATGTAAGTTACTAAAACCGACGCAAAGGGTTTGTCACTACGTAGCAGGTGTGATTGATCAAGATGGTCAAGTGCAAGTAATCGATGCAGAAAGATTGAGAAGTTGTATGGAACCGGAAAAAGATTGGAGTTTGTTAGCATACCAATGTAGTCTTCGTTACACCATATCAAACGAATTTTTTGCCAAAGAGAAAATTGGTAAGACGGGCATAGGACCAAGGTTTTTTGATTATATAGATAGACCGGAGAGTATTTGCATTTCTCCCATAGAGCGGATTCAAAAAGAGTATCCAGAATATGTAGATGAAAACGGAAAATTAGATTTACGAAATCAAATGATGACAGAACCGAAACAAAAGGCATTGCGGATGACGTTAACAACTGATGTCAAAGATTTAGTTTTGCAAAGCTATCAACAGTATTTTGGAGGTTCACTAGAAAAAGACAGGAGGAGTATATTATGATAATCAAAGGAAAAAAATACAATATTGATTGTGATGCCAGCATCCCGGAAAAAGCAACAATCGTTGTCATCGCATTACACGGTTTTGCAGGAGATAAAAAAAGTGGTTGCATTCTCTCTTTAAAAGAAAGAGTAGTCAGTGAGGGAATCGGTCTAATTACATTCGATTGGCCAGGTCACGGGGAAAGCGAAGTGGGTGGTGAAGAATTAACTGTTGCAAATTGTCTAGATGATTTGGATACCGTTTATCGTTATGTCAAGGAAAACTATCCAGCCGTGCGAGATATTGTGGTATTTGCAACGAGTTTTGGAGGATATCTTGCCTTGTTGTATCACCATGAACATCCAGGTGCATTCCGTCATGTTATTTTAAGAGCGCCTGCCATTCGCATGGGAACAGTTTTAGAACAAAACATCATGACACCAGAGATGAACCATGAAGTAGCAGAAAAAGGATATTTCGATTTTGGTTACGAACGCGTCATGAAAGTTACGAAAAGCTTTCTAGATGAAGTGATGAAAAATGATGTAGTCGCGTTATACAAAGGAGAAATCTGTCCAGATATCGATATTATTCATGGTACCGTAGATGACTTTGTACCAATTAGAGATTCGATCGAATTTTGTGAAGAACATCACATTCCACTTCATAAAATTGAGGGAGCAGACCATCGTTTCAAAGGTCCAGGACAGATTGAAGAAATCATCGACATCGCCGATGAAATCATCCGTAAAACTTGTACGGACAGTAAATAAATGAAATTTAATAAGCAAATTCCTTGCTTATTTTTTTGTTGTATTTTACAATAGAATTGGTGATAGCGATGAGGCAAGCAAAAGAGTTATTCCTTTGGAAACCAAAAAATAAAATAAAATTACAAGACGATTACATCAAAGCCATTCAAGATCCAGAATTCAAGAGTTTCGTATTATCGTTGCCGACGACAGAAGAAATTTTGATGCGCTATACTCATCGCCTACAAGAGTCGTTTGAAGAATGCAAGCATTGTAAACATTGTGAAGGATTAGAAATGTGTAAAAACAAACAAGTTGGATATTGTTTAACACCAACTGCAAATGAACGTATGATCAGTTTTTCATACGATGCTTGCCCCTATCAAGTAGAAAAAAGAAAACGGGAATCGTACCAAGAAAACGTTGTCATGTTTGAAATGCCAAAGGCATTAAAAAGTGCAACGTTACGGAATATTTATACGGATGATAAAAATCGTATTGAAATCATTCGTTATTTTAAAGAATTTATGAATTCCTATGGAACCAAATCGGTAAAAGGACTTTATTTGTACGGTTCGTTTGGTTCTGGGAAATCTTATTTAATTGCATCTTTATTAAATGAATTTGCCCATCGTGGAGTCAAATCGGTAATCGTGTATTATCCTGAATTTTTACGTAGTTTAAAAGAATCGTTTTCGGATAACTACAAAGAAAAATTTAATCTAGTATGCCATGCACCACTGCTTTTGTTAGATGATATTGGAGCAGAGAACTTAACAGCTTGGTCTAGGGATGAGGTACTTGGACCAATCTTACAATATCGTATGGATGAAAAATTACCGACATTCTTTACTTCGAACTTAAATCTTGAAGAGTTAGAAATGCACTTATCGATTTCTTCTTCGGGAGTCGATAAAATCAAAGCCAGAAGAATTGTTGAACGAATTAAAGAAGTTTCCATTCCCATGAAATTAGAGAGTAAGAATAGGAGAGGCTAACGATGGAAAAACGATATATGATGAATACGAGAGATTTAAAAATTGTAGAACTGCAAAGACTGTTGGAAGAAGATGAGGATTACTCTTTAGAAGAGTTATCGAAAGCATCCGACTATAAGCCACGGACGTTAGCAAAAAAATTGCTAATCATTTTAAATACGGTCGTTAGGGAACCAGTTTTGGCAGATTATTCATATATCGTGAAAATATTTCCATACATATCGGAGATATTACAGAAGAACGAGCATTTAGAGTTCGAAAACTTAGTACCGATTATCAATGCTACTCACGATACCTTGCATCGTCGTCTTCACGATGATGAAGATATCATTCATCAAGACGAAGAGAGTAGAACCATCGCCAAACAATGCATCAACTTGATTGAAGAATTAAAAATTGCTGGTTTGTACGACTTTAGAAACCATTACTACGGCGATAAGTACAGTTTAATTTCGTATTTGATTTTTGAACAGAGAAACACTTCGTTTATCAAAGAAATCATCAAGTCATTTCCATATTTAGTCAACATCACAGATGAATTTCATGAACCACTAGTCGTAAACGTGATCGATGCTTATTTAGATGAGTTATATAGCTATACCAAATATCATTCTTTGAGCGATGTCGGAAACATTTTGTACTTTGACAAAGTCTTAGATATGATTTTATCTTCTCCTAAGTTTTCTATCGATTATGAAACGAGAAACAAAATATTAAACAAAATTAAAACCAGAAAGAAAACGCCTAATACAGATTTTTCGGACATTGGATATTCTAAATTTCAATCAGAATTATCAAAGCTAGAAGATAAAATGTCTTTCTTTGGAAAAGAGTATGGAAGTGTAAAAAAACTTGCCAAAAGATATGGAGTTTCTACTCAATTTGATAGTAGTGCCCTAGGAGAATTCACTTGGTATGCCAAAGAGGCAAAACCGGAAAGTGATCAACACCATCAATTGTTGACTTCTCTTTGTATCGTCTCTATCGATGGGGATAATACCAAAGAAATCGACGATGCCTTATCGGCCCATATCGAAGGCGATCAAATCATCTTGGGTGTTCACATTGCTGATCCTTGTGAGATGATTCCACAAAATTCGCAACTGGATTATGAAGCTCGTCTTCGGACTTCCAGTATCTATATCGATAGCGAATATATGATTCCGATGTTACCGAACGAGTTGACGGAGGACTACTTTTCTTTAAACCAAGGAAAATATCGATATGCTAGATCGTATTTCTTCTGGATTGAACCGGATGGAAGCATTTCCAAAGAAAAATTTATAAAATCGATTATTCAAGTGAATCGCAATTTGACGTATAGCCAAGCAAACCACATTTTAAATGCAGGAAGTTCTACTTGCGATGCTGACGATACGCTTTTTGCTCTTTCTGCTGCAACGAATTTACTAAGTAAAAAAATGAATATTGACAATCTTTATGAAGAAGTAAAACATACGGGACAAGATATTACAGGAAGCCGTATTTCCGGCGTGACAGCAGCAGAGAGAATCGTTGAAATAGCAATGACTGCAGCCAATCATCAAATTGCAAGATATGCAAATCGCCATCATATGCCATTCATTTATCGAAATCATACGGTGGATGAAGAAACGAAAAGACATTTGCAACAATTGAAAGACGGCATTCAAGCATCGCGCGATACGGCTGAAATGAAACAATTCTTAGAGCACATGGCTAACTTGATGCCAAAAGCAGTCTATGATACAATCAATAAAGGACATACTGGTATGGGTTTAGATGCCTATAGCCATAATACATCGCCAATCAGAAGATACGTCGATATGGCCAATAATTATGCCATGGATGAATGGTATTTTAGACAGCCTGATAATGCCATTATCTACAGTTTAGAATCGGAACTATCCATGATTGCTCAAGAAGTAAATGCCAAACAAGAACCATTGCTGGATTTTGTAAAAACATATGTCCATCGAAAGAATTTATGTAAACCAAAGAAATAGGAGGAATTATGAAAGAATTAAAATTTAAAAAATGTATGATTTGTGGAACTGTTGTAGAAGTTCTAGAAGGAAATGGAAAATTAATTTGCTGTGGACAGGAAATGACAGAGTTAGTTCCAAATAGTGTCGATGCCAGTTTTGAGAAACACGTTCCAACATACGAAGTAGAAGGAAACAATATCCGTGCCAAAGTAAATCACGTTATGGAAAGTGACCATTACATCGAATGGATGATTGTTCAAACAGAAAAACAAGTTTATAAAGTGAACTTAAAACCAGGAGATACACCAGAACTAGTTGCTCCTTATGAAAAGGGCAGCATTATCTACGCTTACTGTAACAAACATGGTGTTTGGAAAAAAGAAGTTGAGTAATTGACAAAGCCAAAAATGGTAGTATAATAAACTTATAAATGCGATGAAAAAGACACGATGATTCATAAGTTTTAAAAAGAGACTTTGTGGTTGGTGAAAACAAAGAAAACTGTGAATGGTTACTACTTTGGAGCAGGCTCGGAAACGATGTCCCGGAAAAGTCCGTTACACTACAAATTAAGTGAAACCGAGGATGGTACCGTGCTTTGCACTCCTATAGAATAATCTATAGGAGTTTTTTTATGAGTAGTAATATTTCAGAACTATGCAAACAAAGCATGAGATGCAAGGACCAAGAGAAAAAACGGGAAATCGATTATCTCATTGCAACCGAATTAGGGTGTAATAGAAAAGATGTGGAAACGATTTTTCAAGCGATGCATCCAGGTACGAAACGTCCTTATAGAAAAGAGAAGAAACACGTAAAAGTATATCGCATCAAATAGGAGGGAAATTATGGTAAATTTTAAAGAAGATGAAAAATTAGCAGTATTAAATCACTCTTGTGCTCATTTACTTGCCCAAGCTGTGAAACACTTATACCCACACGCAGCATTTTGGGTTGGACCAGTGATCGAAGAGGGATTTTATTACGATATCGATTTAGGAGATGACGTCATTACAGAAGACGACTTACCAAAAATCGAAAAAGAAATGAAAAAATGTGCCAAAGATAACAAACGAATTGTTCGTCATGAACTTTCAAAAGAAGAAGCTTTGGAAATGTTTAAAGATGATCCATACAAAATCGATTTAATCGAAAGAATGGATGAAGAGAATACAGTTATCTCTTGTTATACACAAGGTGACTTCACGGATCTATGCCGTGGTCCACACGTAGAGACGACAAAAGAGTTAAAGTACTTTAAACTGTTAAAAGTAAGTGGTGCTTACTTTAAGGGTGACTCTAAAAACAAGATGTTACAAAGAATCTACGGTGTCTGCTTCTTTGATCAAGAAAGTTTAGATAAGCACTTGGCAGAGTTAGAAGATGCCAAACAGAGAGACCATCGTAAAATCGGTAAAGATATGGGCATATTCATGTTCGCAGATCTAGTCGGAAAGGGTCTTCCAATGTGGCTTCCAAATGGATTCATCGTTCGTCGTGCCTTAGTAGATTACATCACGGATAAAGAAGTTCATCTAGGATACAAACACGTCATGACACCGTCTTTAGGAAATGTCGATTTGTATAAGACATCTGGACACTGGGACCATTATAAAGACGATATGTTTCCTGCTATGGAACTAGATAATGAGTCTTACGTATTGCGTCCGATGAACTGTCCACATCATATGATGATTTATAAAAACTTCATGCACTCTTATAGAGACTTGCCAGTGCGCATTGCAGAGATTGCAAACGATTTCCGTTACGAAGCATCTGGTGCTCTTTGCGGAATCGAAAGAACACGTGCCTTTACGCAAAACGATTCTCATATTTTCTGTACACCAGAACAGATTAAAGATGAAGTAAAAGGTGTCATCGACTTAATCTTAGATGTTTATAAAGACTTCGGCTTTAAAGATTATAAATTCCGTCTTTCTCTAAGAGACAAAGAAAATACAGAGAAGTACTTTGGTAACGATGAGTTATGGGAGAAGAGTGAAAAAGCACTTCGTGAAATTTTACAAGAAGTCGGTGCAGAATTCTACGAAGCAGAAGGCGAAGCTGCTTTCTATGGTCCAAAGATCGACGTTCAAGTGCGCAGTGCCATCGGTCACGATGTAACCTTATCTACGGTTCAATTAGATTATCAATTGCCAGAGAGATTCCAACTAGAATACATCGATGAAAACAATAACAAGGTTCGTCCAGTTGTCATCCATAGAGCAATTCTTGGTTCTCTAGACCGTTTCATTGCCTTCTTACTAGAAGAGACGAAGGGCGTCTTGCCAGTTTGGTTATGTCCAGTTCAAGTGAACATCTTACCGATTTCAGAACATCATCTAGAATATGCTAAGAAAGTATATGAAAAATTGGAAAGTGCTGGAATTCGGGTATCCATTGATGACCGTAACGAAAAACTAGGATACAAGATGAGAGAAAGCCAAACGAAGAAAATTCCGTTCAACTTGATTTTAGGAGACGAAGAAGGTAAGAATGAAACGGTAAGTTACAGAAGATATCAAAGTAAAGATACGACGACTGTTACAGTGGACGAATTTATTACGATGATTGAGAGTGAAATCAAAAATAAAACTTGTTACAGTAAATAAAATTGTAAAGAAAATAAAAAAGTAGTCCTGTTACTTGGTAGTTATGATACAATAATAATAGGTGAAGCATATGCGAAAGAAAAAAAAGGGACAAACAGAATCAATTAAAGATGTATGGGATGCACAAAGTCATAGCAAAGAAGAAAAACGTGAGTTTTATCAAGAACAGATCGATAAGTACCGTGCATCTGGAGATATGGAACTCGTCAGCTATTATGTAACGCTATATGCGAGTACCAAACCGAAAGTAGAAGAAAAAGAAGTAACAAAAATACCGGACGTCGTAGAAATACCAGACGATATTGAAATTGACATCATTTAATATTGGACTGGTTCAAAAACGTAAAAAAATGTAAAGAGAAGAAAAACTTCTCTTTTTTTGTTGCTATCCCATTTCATTTGCATTACTATTATAGTAGCAGTGGTAAATGGTGGGGAAAAGTGGTGAATCATTATGGCAACTCTAATGGGTGAATATCATCATTCAATCGATGACAAAGGAAGGTTGATTATACCGGCAAAGTTTCGCGAAATTATCGGTTCTTCCTTTGTTGTTACAAGAGGATTGGAAGGATGTTTATTCGTGTATTCGCAATTAGATTGGCAGAAAGTGGTTGATCAATTGAATACCTTGCCGTTTACGAAGAAGGATGCAAGAAATTTTTCAAGATTCTTCTTATCTGGAGCAATCAATTCTGAATTTGACAAACAAGGTCGTATCAGCATAACTTCCTCACTAAAAGAATACGCCGGATTAACCAAAGATTGCGTGGTAATCGGTGTCGGCGACCGTTTGGAAATTTGGAGTGAAGATGCTTGGCAAAAATTCTTTCAAGAAAGCCAAGAAGATTTCTCAGATATTGCAGAACATTTATTTGATGGGAATTTAGATTTGTAGGTGAGCAACATGAAACATATTAGTGTATTATTAAAAGAGTCCATCGACGGTCTAAATTTGAAAGAGGACAGTATCGTTGTCGATTGTACTCTAGGTTATGGAGGACATTCGAGCGAAATCCTAAAAAGAATTAAAAAGGGACATTTATATGCATTTGATCAAGATGAAGAAGCCATCGCTTTTTCATCTGGTCGTCTTTCCGAAATAGGCGATAATTTTACGATTATCCATGCGAACTTTGCGAATTTAAAAGAAGAGTTAGAAAAAAGAGGCATAACAAAAGTCGATGCCATCTTATTTGACTTAGGTGTTTCTAGTCCGCAACTAGATGAAGCAGACCGCGGATTTTCCTATCATCAAGACGCAAAGTTAGATATGCGAATGGATCAGACACAAGCATTATCTGCCTATGACGTTGTCAATACATTTGAAGAAGCAGAACTAGCAGATATTTTTTATCGCTATGGCGAAGAAAAATTTTCTCGCTCGATTGCTAAGAACATTGTTGCTGCTAGAAGAGAACACCCAATTGAAACGACATTGGAGTTAGCAGAAATTATTAAAAACAGTGTGCCGGAACGAGTCCGAAGAGCATCTCATCCAGCTAGAAAGGTATTTCAAGCGATTCGCATTTATGTCAATCGTGAATTGGAAGTATTAGAAATTGCTCTACAGGATGCACTTTCCATCTTGGCAATTGATGGCCATATTTCTGTCATTACATTCCATTCGCTAGAAGACCGAATTGTAAAGAATAAATTCAAAGAAGTTACGGAAGTGGATCCAGTTTTAAAAGGATTACCAGACGTTCCAAAAGAGAAACTTCCAGATTTCGAACTAGTTAGTAAAAAAGCAATTGCACCAACAAGGGAAGAATTAGAAGAAAATCCTCGTGCTAGAAGTGCAAAGTTAAGGGTAATAAAAAGAATAAAATAAGAAGGGATTCCAAAATGCGAAAAGTTAAAAAACGATTGAAAATTACAAAGTTTGAACGCTTTTTATATTTGCTTACGACCATACTGGTGATTGCCTCACCAGTAGCAGTCGTGTTCACCAAAGCTGCTTTGTCGCAAATTAACTATGAAGTAGAAAAAGTGAACAAAGAGATTGCAACGCAAGAAAAGAAAAACGAATCGTTAAACATGGCTATCAACGAACTCGCATCTTTGGATAAAATTCAACAGGTTGCCGAAGACCAAGGTTTGAGTTATAATAATGATAACATTAAATCGATAACAGAGTAGGTGATATCAGTGAAGAAGAAAAGAAAAAATAATAATGTTCCAACTGGGAATCTGGTTATTATTGCGTCTTTTCTTTTTTTTGCATTGATTATTGGACGTGGTGCATACCTAGCTCTTTCCACTAATATTGATGGAATTAATATCAAAGAGTTCTCTTCTTCTAGAACGACAAGGACGGATACGTTAACGGCTACTCGTGGTAAAATATACGACGTCAATGGCGAAACACTAGCAGAAAATGTGTACTCTTACACGTTAATTGCGTATCTAGATCCAGATCGTACGACGAACGAGAACAATCCTCAACACGTCGTCGATAAAGAAGGAACAGCCCAAGCATTATCGACTGTCATCGACATGAGTTATGAAGAAATATTGGCGCTTTTAAATAAAGAAGGCGTCTACCAGACAGAGTTTGGCAAAGCGGGTAAAAGTTTAAATGAAATTCAAAAAGATAAGATTTTAGCGCTTGGTCTACCAGGAATCGACTTTATCGAAACACAGACGAGATATTATCCAAACGGGAACTTCTTATCTTATGCCATCGGTTATGCAAAGACTGATAGTTCTGGTGAAATCACAGGAGAAATGGGAATCGAAAAACAGTACGATGATATCTTATCTGGAACAGATGGATACGTCACCTATCAAAAAGACCGTAACGGATATAAAATCAGTGGCACTGATGAAATCCGTGTCGAAGCAGAAGACGGCGACAACGTCTATTTGACAGTCGACTCCAACATTCAATTGTTTGTCGAACAAGCCATTGCGGAATCTGCTAAACAGTATGCGTTTGATGGCGTCAACATCATGGTTGCAGATGCTGAGACAGGTGCTATTTTAGCATCTGCCAGTTATCCATCGTTCGATCCGAATACGAGAAACGATATTGTAAGTTATTTAGACTCTAATGTTTCCATCGGTACTGAACCAGGTTCGACGATGAAAATATACACGTATATGGCTGCGATGGAAGCTGGTAAATACAACGGTAACGACACGTACTTATCGGGTATTTATACAGCCCAAGACGGTACCCAAATTGGTGACCACGACCGTGCTGGTTGGGGTGTCATCACGTACGATTATGGGTTTGCACAATCTAGTAACGTCGCTGTTGCCAACTTAGTAACCAAATATATCGACCGCGCTACATTAGGAAATTACTTTAAAAAATTGGGTTTTGGCAGCAAGACTGGTATCGAACTGCCGAACGAAGCATCTGGTAAAATTTCATTTCAATACGAAACAGAAGTAATCAATGCTAGTTTCGGTCAAGGAATTTTGACGACACCAATTCAAAATATCAAAGCCTTGACAGCGATTGCCAACGACGGTGTCTTATTACAACCTTACATCGTCGATAAGATTGTCGATGGCTCTACGGGCGAAGTGACTTATCAAGGCGAACGGACTGAATTAGGACAGGTGGCCTCATCTTCTACGGTAACAAAGATGAAACAGCTTATGCACGACGTTGTCGACTTTGGTACCGGTTCTATCTATGCAATGGAAGGGTACGACTTAATCGCCAAAACAGGAACTGCTCAAATTGCTTCTACCGACGGATCTGGATATTTGACCGGTGAATACGATGTCATCAGAGGATTTGCAGGAATCTACCCAGCAGAAAATCCCAAACTGATTATCTATGCGACGATGACGAGACCACAGTCGAAATCCGCTAGACCACTATCTATGATTATCGACCAAATTATCGTCAATGCGACACAGTACTATGGTATCGATACGACGGTAGACGATAACGAAGTAGTAGATCCAGTAGTAGAAAACTTAATGCCATCTTTCATCAATCAGACGATTAACAATGCCACAACTACTTTAACAGAAATGGGTGTAACACCGTACGTGCTTGGTAACGGTACGAAAGTAGTAAGTCAATATCCAGCAGAAGGAACGACGATTACAAACAAAGAAAAAGTGTTCCTTGTAACGAATGATGATACGACGATTGCAATGCCAAACATCACTGGTTGGTCCTTAAAAGAAGTAAAGGCATTTGCAAATTTATTAAAAATACCACTTACCGTAACAGGAAATGGATACGTAACGAGTCAATCGATTCCAGAAGGTACTATTTTAAATCAAGATAGCATGCTCACGGTAACATTAGAAGTAAAATTTCAAAGTTCTGCTTAATGCAGGACTTTTTCATTTAAAAATACTTCTTTTTCGTGTATAATGTTTTGTATGAGGCATAAATAGTACTAGAGGTGAAACGATGAAGAAGTTAAATGAGTTATACGACTGTCCTTATGAAACGATGATTAAGGATATTAAAATTAACTCCAAAGAATGTGAGGAAGGAGACCTTTTCGTCTGTACAATGGGAGTGACAGCTGATCGCCACGAGTTTGTAGCAGATGCGGTTTCACATGGAGCTGCAGCAGTTGTTGCCAGTAGAAAAGTAGAGACAAGTGTTCCTGTCATATATGTAGAGGACACCAATAAAGAATTGACATTGCTTGCCAAACGTTTTTTTGATCATCCCGAAGAAAAGTTAAAGATCATTGGTGTAACGGGAACGAACGGTAAGACGACCGTTGCCAGTATCATTCAAGACTTGATGGGACGCGATATCTGTGGCTATATGGGCACGAATGGAATCATATCTCACAATTTTCAGGAACCAATTATCAATACTTGCCCAGATGCCGACCGACTTTATAAATATATGGATCGTTTTGTGAAATCTGGAAACCACTATTTGAGTATGGAGGCATCCTCTGAAGCACTTTTTAGAAATCGCCTTTGGGGTGTCACGTTCGACGTAGCTATTTTTACGAATATTACAGAAGACCATTTAAACATTCATAAGACCAAAGAGAATTATGTTGCAGCCAAATTAAAACTGCTAAGTTTGTTAAGTCCCAAAGGAGTAGCAATTTTAAATATCGACGATGAAAATTACGAAAAAGAAGTATCTGTATGCAAATCCGAGATTATGACATACGGCAAAAAAGAATCGACTCTACAAATTGTATCGTGTGAACAAACACCATCTTGTACAAAAATTGAATACCGCTATCAAGGAAAAACGTATCTAGTAGAAAGTAAACTGCTAGGTGAGTTTAATGCCTACAACTTAGCGGCAGCAATCCTTGCATTGATTCATTATGGTTATTCAATGGAGGAAATTGTCTCTCGTGTCAAAAATATTCAAGTGTTGCCAGGCAGACTAGAGTTTTTAGATTTTGGTCAAAATTATTCGATTCTATTAGATTATGCGCATACGCCAGATGCATTTAAAAAATTATATGAAGTACTAGACAAGATAAAAAAGAATCGTATCATCACCGTCACGGGAAGCGCTGGTGGAAGAGAAAAAGAAAAACGAGGTCTAATGGGAAAAATCGTTTTAGACCATTCCGATTATGTCATCTTTACAATGGATGATCCTCGTACGGAAGATGTTGACACTATTATTGACGAGTTATTGACACTTTCAAAAGATAAAAAAAACTATGAACGATGCCCGGACCGCAAAGAAGCAATTGCAAGAGCACTCTCTATTGCAGAGAAAGACGATATCGTATTGATTGCTGGAAAAGGAAGAGATAACTACATGGCTTTAGCATCTGGTTATGTTCCATATTGCGATTATGATGTCATCGCTGACTACTTTACAAGCGACAAGTAAACTTGTCGTTTTTTGTCAAAAAATATATTGTGAACTTTCAATATGATGTTATAACAAAATTATGTACGATTTTGAATTATTCCCAAGTGAACAAAGTAATATCGAGTATTTATATAGAAACAGATACCAATACCTTGATTCAAACTTGGATAGAAGGAATTGGCACTGGAACGATGATTCCAGCTGGAGAAAGCGTAACCTTTACGATTACGATTTCTTATCCAGGAGGTTTCACTGAAGTTCCTGAAAATACCCAAAAAGGTCTCGTCATTCGTTACGAATTTGAAGATTACGAAGAGGAGACCAAAACGACACTACTAGAGACGATGTTAACAAACGAAGGAGATCTTACGGATATAGAAGGACTCCAATATGATGAATCAACTGGACGTTACTACTATCAAGGTAGCAACATCAATAACTACATTGAATTTAATAATGAACTATGGCGCATCGTGTCAGTGGAGTCTGACGGTAAAATCAAAATTACCAAAGATGGTGTGTTATCGAGCGAAGAGATGCAAACATTAGAAGAACAAACTTCATTTTGGCAACAGTATTTTTCAGCTACAGAAGTAGAAACATTCTTATCTAGTCATACCGTTCCATTCGATATTGCTGGTAGAAGACCGTTTGATCCAAACTTAGCAGATTCTTACTGTGATGCCTCTAACTCTGGTTGTAATGCTTTCTCCAAAGGAACGTATCATGTCGTTCAAAAGAAAGAGTTAATTGATCAGTACACCGATTTGAATAGTCTCTTAAAACTGTATTTAGAAACCGTGTATTATCCAAATATAGATGCATCTTCTAGACAATATTTAAGTCCGTACACTTTAAAGACAGGCTCTGTCAGTACCAGTGATAAAGATATTGCAAGCGTCATCGAATACGAAAACCTAACGACGATGACAGGCAATATTGGTCTTTTAAATATTTCCGATTACATGTTAGCGTCTACGGATAGCAATTGTGATAACAAGTTCGACAATAGTTCCTGTGGATTAAACAACTACCTAGGTGTAGAAGGAGAAGAGTTCTATCTAATGAACGGCCGCAGTGGCGATTCAGAACGTTTGTATACGATTACGACATCTAGAAGTACACATAAGATTAGTTACGATGTACCGACGACTGCAATGAGTGTTCGTCCCGTCGTTGCTTTAGCATCCGGCGTATTCGGAAGCGGTCTTGGTACAGAAGCGGATCCATATAGATTAGATTAAAGGAGATACCTCCTTTTTTCTTTTCTGAAAAATATGTGAAAATAGAAAAAATGATTGACCTTTTTTATAGAAGTGACTATAATGATTAATGTCCAAACGGTTTCCGAAGAAACTAATTAAAAGAGGCGATGATATGAAAAAGAAATCATTTTCACAAATCTTATATCTAACAAAACGAGCCCATCCATTTTTTGAAAGTAGAATGGGAGCCATTACGAACCAAATTGGTCTGACTCCACAAGAAGGGCACATTCTTTTGTTTTTAGCAAACAATCCCGATTGCAACCATGCTTGTGATGCCGTAGTATATCGAGGATTATCCAAGTCTTATGTGTCCAAAGCATTGACTTCTCTTTCGAAAAAAGGACTCATCGTATTTCAAGAAGATACAAGCGATCACCGTTATCAAAAAATTGTATTTACGGAAACTGCTCAAGAAAAAGTAAAAGTATTACAAGAAGGACAGAAGGCACTTTTTAAAGAGCTGATTCAAGGTCTTTCGAAAGAGGACTTAGATGTATGTAAAAAAGTGCTCAATCAAATTTTTCAAAATTTTATAAAGTTGGAGGAGGAGACAAATGTTTAAGTTATTTAAGAACCTAACGAAAAAAGATGTCATTACCATATTGATCAGTGTCGTATTGATTGTCTTTCAAGTTTGGTTAGATTTGAAACTACCGGATTACATGTCTGAAATTACACGTCTTGTCCAAACGGAAGGCAGTACGATTAACGACATTTTAGTTCAAGGTGGTTATATGTTAGCCTGCGCTGGTGGTAGTTTAATCGCTATGATCATCGTAGGATACTTAACTTCTTCTGTTTCAGCAAACTTTTCTCGTACACTTGGTAAAAAAGTGTTTGAAAAAGTACAAGGATTCAGTATGGAAGAAATCAAATTATTCTCAACGAGCAGTTTGATTACGAGAACAACGAACGATATTACAAACGTTCAAATGTTGATTTCAATGGGCACACAGTTGATTATCAAAGCCCCAATTACCGCCGTCTGGGCCGTATTCAAGATTTTGAATAAGAGCTGGACTTGGAGTATGTTGACAGGTCTTGCGGTATTGATTCTACTAGTGACAATTGCTATTTTGGTATTGACAGTTTTACCAAAGTTCAAGATTGTTCAAAAGTTAATTGATAACATCAACGCGTTAACTCGTGAAAACTTAACTGGTATTCGCGTCGTCCGTGCGTTTAATGCCGAAAAGTATCAAGAAGATAAATTCGAAGTAGGAAACCATAAATTAACTTCTACACAGTTGTTTAACCAAAGAATGATGAGTATCATGTCACCGATTATGTACTTAATCATGAACTTACTGACCCTTGGAATTTACTTCTTAGGTGCAAGCTTGATTAGTGATGCTGGTATGGCATCTAAATTAACTCTATTCAGTGATATGGTCGTATTCTCAAGCTATGCAATGCAAGTCATTATGTCATTCTTGATGTTAGCGATGATTTTCATCATGTATCCACGTGCCAGTGTTTCTGCTGACCGTATTAATGAAGTGTTAGAAACAGAAGCGAAGATCAAAGACGGTAAATTCTCAGGTAAAACGAAAAAAGAAGGCGAAGTTGAATTTAAGAACGTATCCTTCATGTACCCAGATTCACAAGAGTACGTCTTAAAAGATATTTCGTTTACGGCTAAGAAAGGGGAAGTCGTTGCCTTTATCGGAAGTACCGGTTCTGGTAAAAGTACTTTGATTAACTTAGTACCTAGATTTTACGATGCGACTCGGGGCGAAGTATTAGTAGACGGTGTTAACGTCAAAGATTACAAACTAGAGACGCTTCATAATAAATTGGGTTATGTTCCACAACGTGCGGTCATGTTTGGTGGAAGTGTAAACTATAACGTTGCATATGGAGAAAACGGCAAAGGTAAGAAGAGCGAGAAAAAGATTCAAGAAGCAGTCCACGTCGCTCAGGCTGAAGATTTCGTTTTAAAGATGCCAGAAACATACGATTCTTATATCGCATCTGGTGGAACGAACGTATCTGGTGGCCAAAAACAACGTCTTGCAATTGCTAGAGCCATTGCGAGAGACCCGGAAATCTACATTTTCGATGATAGTTTCTCAGCACTAGATTACAAGACTGATTTCGTTTTAAGAAGCGAACTAAAGAAATACACGAAGAATGCGACTTCTCTAATCGTTGCCCAAAGAATTGGAACGATTATCAATGCCGATAAAATTATCGTACTAGATAAAGGCGAATGTGTTGGTATGGGAACGCATCAAGAGTTGATGAAGACATGCAAAGTTTACCAAGAAATCGCATATTCACAATTGTCAAAGGAGGAGTTAGAAAATGCATAACGAAGAAACAAAGACAACGAGCGCTCCTCGTCGTGCCGTGCACGGACCAGGAGGTCGTGGTGGAGTAGCTGAAAAGCCAAAGGACTTTGGCAATGCCATCAAAAAGATGGTTCATTACTTACATGACTTTGTACCGATGATTATCGTTGCATTGGTACTAGCATCTTTAAGTTCTGTATTTTCTATCATCGGACCAAATAAATTATCCGATTTGACCGATACGATTACAGAAGGAATCACGTTAGATGCCGATAAGTTACAAGATGTAACAAACGAGTTTTCTAGTGTGATGGATAGCGACCGAATTCAAACGACATTGACGACGATTGCAACACCTTCCTTGACTGATCATGAAATTGAAACGGTCCTAGAAGGAGATTTCTCGGCAAGTGTTAAAAATTCATTTCGGACGTTCTTACAAAATGCATCTTCTATGAGTCAAGAAGAGTTACTAAGTACGATGCTATCATTCCCATTAGAGATTCAAGATGTCATCCTACCAGGTATGGAAATGGGCGATGAATACGTTTCTACAGAAGATAGAGTTGCCATAATTCAAACTCTTGCTGATAACTCTTTTACATTGAGCACGTTACCAGTAGACGTTCAAAAAGTACTATTTCCAGAGATGGTATACGATGGTGTAACCGTTTCTAGTGAAGATCAAGTCGCACTCATAGAAAAATTACAAGAACTAGATGATACGACAGATGCATCTGCATTGTATGCCAAAATCGATGAGATGCCAGAGTCCATTCAATTGATTGTCAATCCAAAAATGGATTTTGAAACGATTAATAACATTTGTTTATTCTTATTAATTTTGTACTTGATTAGTGCGTCATTTAACTTTATTCAAAGTTTCATTATGGCAACGGTAGCCAACAACTTTGCCAAATCATTACGTACGAAAATTTCTCATAAAATTAACCGCTTGCCACTAAAATACTTCGATACGCATAGTTATGGTGACATCTTATCGCGTGTAACAAACGATGTCGATACGATTGGTATGTCAATGCACCAAAGTTTAGGAAGTCTAGTAGGAGCATTCACCTTATTTATCGGTTCTATCATCATGATGTTTGCAACGAACTGGATTATGGCAATTACAGCCATCTTATCTTCCTTAATCGGATTTGTATTCATGTTCATCATTTTGAATAAGAGTCAAAAATACTTTACAGCAAGACAGGTTGAACTTGGTAAATTAAACGGTCATATCGAAGAAATCTATTCTTCTCATAACGTTGTAAAAGCATACAATGGTGAGAAAGAATCTTCTAAGAAATTCGATACGTTCAACGAAGCCGTATACATCTGTAACAAACGAAGCCAATTCCTATCTGGTATGATGCAACCGATCATGTCTTTCATCGGAAACTTCAGTTACGTAGCAGTATGTATCGCTGGTGCTTTGCTAGTTATGAACGATCAAATCTCATTTGGAGTCATCATTGCCTTCATCATCTACGTTCGTTTATTTACGAATCCATTATCACAGATTGCACAAGGTATGACAAACTTACAAACGACAGCTGCTGCAGGTGAACGTGTATTTGAATTCCTAGAAGAACCAGAAATGAAAGATGAAAGAAGATTGAAAGGTCAACTAGACCCAGAAAAAGTAAAAGGTAGCATTCAATTTAAACATGTTCAATTTGGATATAGTCCAGAGAAGACGATTATCAAAGACTTCAATTGTAAAGTCTCACCAGGTGAGAAAATTGCTATTGTTGGACCGACCGGTGCCGGTAAGACGACGATGGTAAATTTACTAATGAAGTTCTACGACATCAACAGTGGTGATATCACAATCGATGGAGTCTCTATCAAAGACTTGAGTAGAGAACAAATTCACGCTTTGTTCATCATGGTATTACAAGATACTTGGTTATTTGCGGGAACGGTTCGTGATAACATCCGTTACAACAAAGAAGATGTGTCAGATCCAGAGATTTGGGAAGCCTTGAAAGTTGTCGGTGTCGACCACTTTGTAAAATCTCTACCAGGTGGGTTAGACTATCAGTTAGGAGATAACGATAGTATTTCAGCCGGCCAAAAGCAGTTGCTTACCATTGCTCGTGGTATGATTAAAAATGCCCCATTCTTAATTTTAGATGAAGCAACATCCTCAGTCGATACGAGAACAGAAGAGTTGGTACAACAAGCAATGGATAAATTGACGGAAGGAAGAACGTCATTCATCATCGCCCACCGTTTATCGACAATTAAAAACGCCGATTTAATTCTTGTTATGAAAGATGGTAATATCATCGAACAAGGTAACCACGATGAGTTGATGAAACAAAACGGATTCTATGCCGATTTATACAATTCACAGTTTAAGAAAGACGCTTAAGAGACAGAGAGACTTCTGTCTTTTTTGAACAAAAAAGGTTGAGGTTTTGAAATAAAACCAGTATAATGTAACTACGGTTAAAAAGGAGTTAGGTGAGACGCTATGATGGATATAATTATGGATACCCTAATCGATGGAATCAAATTGATTCCCTTTCTTTGGGTCGCATTTTTACTAATCGAATTTATCGAACATAAATTATCGAAAAAAAATAAAAAAGCCATTGCCAATGCTGGTGTCTATGGACCGGTACTTGGCGGTATTTTAGGTGCTGTACCACAATGTGGTTTCTCCGTCATGGCTACCAACTTATACGTAACGAGAATCATTACCTTAGGAACGTTAATTTCCGTTTATTTATCTACTTCAGATGAAATGATTCCCATTTTACTTTCACAAAACGTTGCCATTACTGAAATTCTAAAAATTGTCTTACTAAAAGTTGCTATTGGTATGGCCTGTGGTTTTGCAGTAGATTGGGTGCTGAGAAGAAGAGAAAGACAGAAACCGAAGTCTAAAAAGAAAGCAAAGGAAGAAGAACATTACGAAATTTGTGAGCACGATCATTGTCATTGTGAATCAGGAATATTAGCATCTTCTATCAAACACACAGCCAATACGTTAGTCTTTATTTTACTAACGACATTTTTAGTAAATATCGTCTTTACGTATGTTGGTGAAGATGCCCTTTCCAAAATATTTTTAAGGGATAGTGTATTCGGTTCTTTCATCACGAGTCTAATTGGTCTTATTCCAAATTGTGGCTCTAGTATTATGATTACAGAACTGTATTTGAATGGTGCCATTTCCTTTGGTTCTTTAATTGGTGGACTTCTAACAGGTTCTGGTGTTGGTCTTTTGGTTTTGTTCCGTGCCAATCCCGATATGAAAGAAAACGTATCGATTTTAGGACTTGTGTATGGCCTAGGAGCATTCTTTGGTTTTATGATAAATTTACTTGCAATCATTGTTTAAATCTTTTCAATTTCAAGAATAATTGGTATAATGAACATGAGTCACAATGAGGAGGGATACCATGTTTGGTGGAAATTATAACGTAAAATTAAGAGTAGGAATATTTCCTAAAAAAGGGAAGTTGGAGTTACGTGTCATGGATGGCAATCTCGTTTCTGGATATTTGGATATCTTTAATAAATCGAATCCGTTACAAGGTACAATTGAAAATGGTACCATCGACATACATGGTATGATTAAATTACCAGTTGGAGAGACAGAATACGAAGCCATTGGTACCGTAGAAGGAAATACAATCAAATTAAAATTTGATACCAAATTTGGATTCTATAAGATGACTGGAACGAGAATGTAATGGAAGAGTTAGAAAATGAATTTCGACTTTTGATCGGTGCCTATTACGGTGTCCAGATGATGGATGGATACGATTTAAAAGTTTACGTATTAAAAGACATTCAAGAAGAACAAAAGAAATTTTTAAGAGAACATCCATTACCGAACTTCGATATCGAACGGGAGTCTCAAATCATTCAAAACGGGAAACTAGCAAGCAAATTGCAAGATGCTTTAATTGTTTTAAATCGCATCGATGCATCTCGTGAATTGATTCATATGATTCGAACTCGATTGAAAGAAGAAACCAAAAAAGATAAATAAAGCATGAAAAAAAGAGCAAACTATATCTATAGGTGATTCTATGGCTATTGTGTATGCTCTTTTTTCAGCTTTTTTTGCAGGACTCATGACGCTTTTATTAAAATATGTGATGATGAAAGAAAAAGTAAACCCGTTATTTGCCACATTAGTTCGTACGATTATCGTCTTTGCTGTGTCACTCCTTTGGACATTTTGTACGACGAAACTATCCCTGGAAGCACCAATATGTTATCACATCATGTTATGGTTATCTGCACTTTCCATGGCTGGATGTTGGATTTTCTATTTCAAAGCACTGGAAGGAGGAAGTGCAACTGTCGTCGGAACATTTGATAAAGCTAGTACGATTTTAACGATTCTCTTATCCGTCATCTTTTTAAATGAAAAACTGACAATCTTCAAAATTGTAGCCACTTTCTTTTTAATCATAGGAACGATTGCGATGAGTCATGGCAAATTAGAAAAGAAAAGTACCATATATTGTATTTTAATGCTTATATTCGCTTCTTTGATGTCAATCTTTAGTAAACTTTCTGCGACGTACGAAGTAGATGCCATTCTTTCTCTAACATATCGTATGGCAATCGTTTTTGGAGTTACTTTAGTAGCGTATCTTTTTCAAAAACAAAAACAGACGAGTAAAGTATCCAAAAAAGGGTATTTGGTTCTTACATTCGCATCTTTCACAACTTTATTTTCTTGGTTTTTTTATTTCAAAGCTTTAAGTCTAGGAGAGGCTAGCATCGTCATTCCGATTAACAAGTTATCGCTCGTTCTGATTGCGGTTGGATCGATTTTTGTATTTCACGAAAAATTAAACAAGAAAAACAGATTCGGACTATTCTGTATGGTATTTGCTAGCATTTTACTGATGTTTGGGAATAGATAATGAAAGAACCGCATAGATTTCTGTATGGGTGATTCTATGAACGTTACAAACTTAATTGCCATCAGTGTTGCCGTATCATTAGATGCGTTTGCAGTAGCAATTGGCAAAGGACTTTCCTTAGAAAAGAAATCGGTTTCGAAATCTTTACTAGTAGGAATCTTGTTTGGAATCTTTCAAATGATGATGACATTAATCGGGTTCTTTCTAGGAAAGAGTTGTGCTAGTTTTATTGAAGTTACCGCTCATTGGCTTGCATTCTTACTTCTTGGTGTCGTAGGTGTCAACATGATACTGGAAGGATTCCGAAACGAGACGGATGACACCGGATGGAGGATACCGACATTGCTCATTTTATCTCTTGCCACATCTCTAGATGCATTCTCTGTCGGTATCACCTTGGCATTTTTAAAGACGCAAATATTTGCAACTAGTATCGTAATCGGTCTCATCACATTCGTCTTATGTTTTATAGGAGTTTTTCTAGGACATAAATTAGGAACGAAATTTCAGACTGGCGCCACTGCTTTTGGAGGACTCATCTTAATTTTAATCGGTTGTCATATTTTATTAGAACACTTTGGGTGGTTCTAGTTTTTTTATGTTCTTAAACAAAATTGACGAAAAAGCAAAAATATGATATAATGGGACCGCTTTAGAAGTGAGGTAGGTAATCATTATGACGAATAGAGAATTATATAATCAAATTCAAAATCCGTTAGATAACGACGAGACATTGCAATCATTCTTAGAATGTTATCAACAAAATCATGGCGATATTCCATATAATTACATAGTTGGTGCTACTTACATGAATCAAAGACTAACATTAGATTGGGACAAACAGTCAGAATTAATGGCATTTTTATTAAATCGCTCTCGTGCGAGAGGTGGAATTCAAAATCCATACGGGATTCCGACCATAAATTACTTTATAAAAACGTTACCAGATCCCGTTCCAAAGGACTTCTTTACGAGACCAGAAGTGCTTGTTAATCTAAGGGATGTTTTTGCATATAGTGATAGCATGGACGAACTAGTTGTACATCCGCATGTTTTAAAACCATGGCAAGGCATAGGATCCAGTGACCATGATGAAATTCATCATCGCTTGTATTTAAATGTAAAAGCAGAAGATGAAATTGATATGGCAATGAAATTTGTTGAAAAGTGCGACCAAAAAGGTTTGCCAATCGAATTGAAATTTTTTAGACTGGATTCCGACCGCAGAGATTCTTTCGTGATTTATGTACCAGGAGAGGAACTGTCTAGTTACATCGATATGTTAAGAGAAATCAAAGAAGAGAATCCATCTTTGGTGGCAAAAGTAGGAGAACCTCCGATTTTTACAGGAAACATCGATGGTTGGATTGGATACGGATCGGAAAAAATAGACTCTTACGAAAGTTCTTCTTATCATGCAGAGCGTTTAAAAGTTATCAATGACAGTATTACGGATGTATTAAGATCATATGTAAAAGAAAATTTAGAAACTCAAATTTCTAATCCAGATATGAATCAAACCATATCTGTTCGTGACTACTTCACCAAAAACTTAAAAAATCAAGTAGTGGAACAGAAACGCCGATACACCAACTTGGATTCCAAAACGAGCCAAGAAATTGATTCTGCTATCGAACAGAGTTTAGAAGAACTATTAAGCGACGAGTTTAAGGAAAAATCTTATCAAACAGAGTCGATGACGTTTCAATTAAATCGCTTCCATATCCGTAGTGCCATTGCAGATGTCATTTCAAAGTGTGATATAGATTTATCCAAATTTTTACCTGATATAAAAAGGGAAATCAAAGCAAACGCAATCATCCGTGGAATGGATCCAGATAAAATATGCTTTGATGTAGAAAATAGAGATCTATTATTTGCTCGTGACAATTCCGAAAAAGAATTACAAGCAGAAGACTCGCCAAAAGTATTGATATATTCAGACAAAAACAATTCATCAAATCAAAGTTAGAACACAGTAAAATACTAGAACATACACGGTTCTAGTATTTTTTTGTTTGTCATAAGATGAAACAGGTGATGGTTATGTTTGCCAAAAAGATCAATCGCAGAATCATTTTCACGGTTTTATTCATGATTTTTCTATTTGTATTGATTGTAGGAAAAGTGTTCTATATCCAAGTTTTTAGTTATCGCAAACTAGAGTCTTTAGCAGATGATTTGTGGAGTAGAAATTTACCGATTGCAGCTGATAGAGGACTGATTTTAGACCGCAATGGCATCGTTTTAGCAGATAACATTACGACCGTAAGTTTGGTTTTAATTCCTAGTCAGATTGTCAATAAGGAAGAGGTTAGCAAGACACTTGCCGAAATACTAAACGTTTCTTATGATGAAATTTATGAACACGTTTCGAAAAACGTTTCCATCGAACGAGTCCATCCGGAAGGAAGGGGCCTATCTTACGATATTGCCGATCGTATTTCTTCATACCATTACGATGGCGTCTATCTAGTAAAGGAATCGAAACGATACTATCCGTATGAGAATATGCTGTCACACGTCTTGGGTTACGTTGGTATCGATAATCAAGGTCTATCGGGACTAGAACTTCAATACGATGACATATTAACAGGCGAAGATGGTGCCATTCAGTATTATAGTGATGCCAAAGGAAATAAACTAGAAATGGATGAAGTGTACCAAGAACCGACTTCTGGTATGAATCTATCGCTGACAATCGACATCAATATTCAGAAATCTTTAGAGCGAGAACTGGATAATGCCGTCAGTATGTTTAATCCCGATATGGCTCTAGCAGTCGTCATGGATCCGAACACGGGTGAAATTTTAGGAATGTCATCAAGACCAAACTACAATCCAAACAGTTATCAAGATTATTCGATGGAGACACTTTCTAGAAACCTTCCGATCTGGTCATCATACGAACCAGGTTCTACCTTTAAAATTGTGACGATGTCGGCAGCTGTCAACGAAGGCATCATCGATATTTTTAATGACCATTTCTATGACTCTGGAAAAGTTCGTGTCGATACGGCTACAATCAAATGTTGGAAAAGTGCTGGTCACGGTGATCAAACATTCTTGCAAGTTTTACAAAATTCCTGTAACCCAGGATTCGTAAAATTAGGACAGATGTTAGGAAAAGAAACGTTGTTTGATTACATCGAACGATTTGGTTTTGGAGAAAAAACAGGTATCGATTTACAAGGCGAAGGAACGGGAATTATCTTTGACTTAGAAGACGTCGGTAACATCGAACTAGCAACGAGTGCTTTCGGTCAAGGCGTCAGTGTCACACCGATTCAACAGATAACAGCCGTCTCTGCAGCCATTAACGGTGGCAGTTTATATAAACCGTACATTGTCAAAAGTATCGTGGAACCAGCGACTGGAAGCATCGTCGAAAACCATGAAAAAGAATTCGTACGTACGGTAATCAGTGAAGAAACATCTGAAATTATGAGATACGCTTTAGAAACTGTAGTCGCATTAGGAGGCGGAAGATCTGCTTATATCGATGGATACCGGATTGGTGGTAAGACAGGAACTGCTCAAAAAGCAGTCAATGGTCAATACTTAGTCAATAACTACATCATGTCCTTTGTAGGCATCGTACCATCGAATAACCCACAGGCGGTTTTATACATCGCTCTAGATAATCCCAAAAACACAGCCTTGCTTTCTAGTTATACGACGACTCCAATTGCCAGAAGAATCCTTCTAGATGTCATCGATGCTTTGGATATCGAGCGTCAACCGGATCAAGTAGAAAAAGATTACGAATGGTACGACGACGTCTATGTAGAAGTTCCAGATGTAGTAGGAAAAAGTTTAAAAGAAGCCAAGGCTCTGCTAAAAGATTTTACGCCTACTTATACGGGAGATGGCGAAAAGGTAATTGAACAATCTCCAGAAGCAGGAGAACGAATTCCAAAAGGAAGCGTCGTACGACTTTTATTAGAATGATTGCCAAATGAGATAAAATGTGATACAATTCTTCGTGTTTTGGGGAATTGTTATGGAAATAGAAGAAAGTAAATTATTAGAACAGAAAATGAAACGATGCGAGCAGTTAGGAGCAAGACAGTTTCAAAAATTCGTTCTTTGGTTAGAACAAAAACGATATCGCTTTTTAAAACGACATTTTCCAAATTTGCCAGTTTGGTTTGAAAAACGATGTACATCATCTTATCAAAAGAAATTAAAGAAATGTAAGAGTTCTAAGGAAAGAGAACGTTTAGAAAAGAGATATCAGTATCAAGTGAGAATGTTTCGAAAAGAATGGAATCACGAGCAAAATCGAAATTACCATTTGAACGAGACCAATCCAGATGAGTTTTTAGGCTGGCTTCGTTGGAATAAAGACGTCCATTTGACGGGTCTTGCCATCAACACAGTAATGATTCCACTGATGGCAGTTGGGACTGTCATCACATCTGGAATTGCCGCTCCAATCTGTTGTTCCATATTGATTTATCAAATGCTTTCCGCCGGTATCAATTTTGCTTGCATCAATTTGCAAGACTATAACTATTGCCGTGTCATGTTACAGAAAGAAAAGTTAGATCGCATCGCTGCTAGAAAAAGAAAGATAGAAATTCAAAAATATGGAACGCTTGCTGATAAGTTAAAACCGACACTGGAAAAAGGCAAAGAGATGCCGACAACTTCACAAATTTTAGATTCCCTTACAACGATAGAAGATTTAAAAGCAATGAGAAACTTACTAGAGAAAGAATACAGGGCTCGACCTTCTTTGAAGCAAGAGTACCAATTTCAAAAGAGGAGGTAACATTTATGGGATTATTAGAAACAGTAACAGCAGCTTGCAGTATGTACGGTGCTAGTCAAACGACACAAAACATGGGAATTGATGATACGATGACACCAGCCGTCACATCGCTTTCCAGTTCAACGGCAACGTTAAGCAGCATGGTTGGTTGCGGTGATCAAAACTATCAAAACATTCAAGATACGAAAGCCTATGTAGAGCAATTGTCCGATGAAGAATTGTCACAGTTAATTACAGAAATCGAAGGCAAAGAGATTACATTCACGGATTCTGTTAAGACTCTTATGAAATAAAGACGTAAAATTTTGTATACTAAAAGGAAACTATGTATAAAATTAACGGCGTCTGTTGTATAATAAATGTGCTAGAAATGAGAGTGATATCATGTTGATATTGGATAATCAAATTGGAGTGGCAAGAAGTTTATTAACCCTAAACAAATCAGTAGCAATGATATTGTTGGGTTTTTTTGTAGCCGTCGTAATGGGACTCATTTTAATTCCAATTTTAAAACGATGCAAATTTGGTCAACACATCAGTGCCTTTGTAGGTAGTGAACATCGTGCTAAAGAAGGAACCCCAACGATGGGAGGATTAATCTTCATTTTACCGACGGTTCTAATTACCATCGTTTTAGCACTCTGTGGCTATATCAACTTTACAAATGATTTGTGGATTGTCTTAATCACGTTTGTTGGATATGCCCTCATCGGTTTTGTAGACGATTTTTTAAAGATTAAAAAAGGTCAAAATGAAGGTTTGACCGATTTACAAAAATTGGCATTTCAACTTGTTATTGCCCTTTTATTTTTCTTCCTATACATGCGCAATGGTGGTCAAACATCCTTGACGATTGGGACCCTTGGTATTCATATTGAAATGGATTGGTTCTACGGAATCTTTATCTTGTTTATCTTAATTGGTGCATCGAACGCCGTCAATATTACGGATGGTTTAGACGGCTTAGCAGGTGGACTTGCTGCGATTGCTTTCCTAGCATACGGCTTGATTGCTTTGTTCGTAGGACATCAGGATTTAGGTTTGTTCACATTCTTATTAGTCGGATGTTTATTAGGTTTTTTGATTTACAACTCGTATCCCGCTAAAGTATTTATGGGTGATACCGGATCGTTAGCACTTGGTGGCGTCATGGCTGCGATTGCTATTTTAACACACCGTGAAATCACACTTTTAGTTGTTGCCAGTGTCTTTGTAATCGAAACACTAAGTGTCATATTACAGGTGTTCTGGCTATTCGTATTCAAACGAAAACTGTTCTTGATGACGCCGCTTCATCATCATTTTGAAAAGTTAGGTTGGAAAGAAACAGACATTGTAAAACTATTCTACGTCATTGGTCTTTTACTTGCTATGGCCGGAATTTACTTTGGCATTTGGATGTGATAGAATGAATGATCAAAACCCATCAGGAATTGTACGTATTTATCCTGAAACGTCCTCTTTCTTTCGAAATATATTTAGAAAAGTGTTCCCACACTCAGGAAGAACGATATGAATTGAATTTTATCGTTCTCCCGATGAAGTTGCAAACCGAGTTTCTTATAACGATGTAAAGGAAATCGAAAATTTGCATGCTTTTGCATCGTTAGCTAGAATCAGAAATTATTGTAATGCAAGAAAAGTGCAAATCGATTATCAAAATATCGATACGGTTTCGGTAAGAAAAAATCCATTTATAGCATTACTAGGAAGATCGGGAACATATTATCTTAAGAATAATCAAATTCTCTTTTCTATGGCCTCATCTACTACACATGAACTTTTACATGCTTTGTCGACGCATTATGAATCAGAACAAAATGTATATCGAACAGGTTTTTCCATTCACCCTTTTTTTAAAGCATTAAATGAAGGCTATACGGAATTGTTTGCTTCTAGAATTGAAGAACGTCCGCCGCATTCTTATTTAAATCATGTGAAATTTGTTCGCCTCGTGGAAGCTTTATTCGATTCGAAAGAAGCGATGATGCAAGCTTACTTTGATAACAATTTAGAGTTACTTGTTCAAAATATGAGTGAGTATATGCCAACCGAAAATGCCATTCAGCTTTTATTAAAAGAAGATGCAGCATTAAGAAAACAAATGATTGGTACCAATACAAATATGGATTACATTCCTCAGCGCTTAGCATTATATCAAGCGGTAGTAACAAATTGCCAAGATTTCGATAAATTAGAAAGATTCTTAGAGGTTGCTTCCGAAGATAAAGAACTACAGACTGCTCTTCGTGTTACTGGTGTGGTATCTTCCATCAAAGAAACGATTTCTCGTTCGCGTTAATCTAATAAAAACATTTTTAAGAAGACTCCCAAGGTCTTTTTTTTGTTTTTCAAAATATACTTTAATAAGGTGAAGTTATGAAAAAAGAAAGAGTCTTAGTAGTAAGTGTTGTTCTCATTGTTTTATTCGGACTCATCATGATTTATTCGAGTTCTTATATTTGGGCAGAGTACAAATTTCAAGATGCGTTTCACTATGTAAAAAATCAGGCAATATTTGCGATAATCGGATTTCTACTAATGCATCTCATGAGTAAAATAGATTATCATTGGTATAAAGAAAAATCGAATATGATTTTAGGAATTGCCATCATCTTACTGATTTTAGTGCTCATTCCTGGCATCGGAAGTGTGCGAAACGGGGCTCGTTCCTGGTTTGGAATCGGTCCATTAGGAATACAGCCTTCGGAGGCAGCCAAACTAGCACTGATTATTTTTACCAGTAAATATTTAGAAAATAGCAACAAATTCATCAAGAACATCAAAACAGGAGTGTTGCCAATCTTAGCTATCTTGTTTTTGATTTTTGGTTTAATCATGTTACAACCGGACTTTGGAACCGGTATGATCATCGTCGTTTCCATTCTTGCTATGATGTTAGTAGCAGGAGTGAATTGGAAATTCTTTTTATGTTTAGGTGGCATCGGTGTCGTAGGAATTACAGCCCTCATTGTTCAAGCTCCGTATCGTCTAGACCGTATCTTATCTTTCCTAAATCCCTGGCAAGATCCGTTGGGAACAGGGTTTCAAATGATTCAGTCTCTCTATGCCATCGGTCCGGGTGGACTCTTAGGAATGGGCTTTTTAAACTCCCGTCAAAAACACTTTTATTTACCGGAACCTCAAACCGATTTTATTTTTTCCATCATTGCCGAAGAATTCGGGTTTATGGGTGCATTGATTGTCGTAGGTCTTTTTGTAACCATTTTAACATCGGCCATTCAAATATCCCTTTCTTGTCCCGATAAATTTGGAAAGTATCTCTCGTTTGGAATGATATTTCAAATCATTATTCAGGCGATTATGAACTTGATGGTCGTAGTAGGTCTCATTCCTGTAACCGGTGTCACATTGCCGTTTCTGTCATATGGAGGAAGTAGTCTTTTAATCTCTCTTGCCAGCATGGGAATTATTTTAAACATTGCAAAGACAGATAAAAAGAATTAGTCAAAAGTGATAATAAAATTTGGAATGTCAGATATGTGTGATATAATAAACAAGAAGAAAGAAGGGTTATCATGAAATTTCAAAATTTATCACTTCATTTAAAACAAATTGCTGCCACACTTGCTGTCGGTTTTGTATTAGTAGGGTGCAGTAAAGAAAACGAAAATCTTTCTGTATCCAGTTCTAGTCAGATAAATAGTACTTCAACTATTTCCTCAACTCCTAGTAGTACAGCTTCCTCTAATTTGGAACAGGAAAACCAAGAAGAAACATTAGATACAGAAGAGTTTGATTACTTCGATCAAGCTAAGAAGGAAATTAAAGAGTTAATAGAAAGTGAACAAGTTGAACAAGCAAAAGAAAAAGGAAAAGAATATTTTATCACCGGAGTAGATTTTATCTTTTATGATAAAGAAATAAATGGAGTTACATTTGATGATTTGACAGAAGAAGGAAAAAAAGTGACATTAGAAAATTTAGAAACGATCGATGGATGGATCATGGAAATCGCTCCTGATTATAAAGATAAAATTAGTGAAAAGTATCAAGTTGTAAAAGATTTTGTCAGCACAACATATTATGATGTCCTAGAATCGATTAAAGAAAGTTTAGGCGAAGAAAACTACTCTGCTATTCAAGAAAAAAAGAACGAAATCAAAGATTCCATAACAAGTACGAAAGATAAAGCATTAGAAAAGGTATCGGAATGGTATCAAAATTTCAAAAACAAATAAGCGATAACATCGCTTTTTTTAGTTTCAATATACAATCTTTTATGTGCTATAATGAATATAGAAGTTGGAGTTTTATATGAAAAAAGTTGTGAAGAGAAAAAAGAAGAACAATAGGAAATGGTTTGTGTTAACTGGGATAGATATCTTTTTGGTTTTTGTAATTGCAGGAATTTTATTGTTTACGAAAAATCCATTTGAGTTTCAAAGCCCGGATACTTTGATTGCTTTATCTCAATTAGAAGTGAATATTCCCAAACCAGAACATAGAGAACTGAGTCTCGTGATGGTAGGAGATGCTTTGATTCACGGTTCCGTTTATAAAGATGCCTATCAAAACGGAACGTATGATTTTCGTCCCATGTTATCGCTTGTCAAACCGATTACAGAGTCGTTTGATTTAGCATACTATAATCAGGAGACAATTTTGGGTGGTACCGAACTAGGTCTTTCTAGTTATCCTAGGTTTAACTCACCATACGAAGTAGGAGACGCCTTCCTAGATGCCGGATTCGATCTGACATCACTAGCTACCAATCACACTTTAGATAAAGGTGAACAAGGAGTTCTAAATTCTCTTGCTTATTGGCACGATAAAAACATGATAACAGCAGGCCAATATTCCTCACTAGAAGATAGGAATCAAAAACGAATCTATGAAAAAAACGGAATCAAGTTTGCCTTTTTCTCTTATACGACTGTAACAAACGGATTATTGCCACCATCCGGAAAAGAGTATTTGACAAATATCTATTCTTACGAAAAAGCTAAGAAAGATATCGAACAAGTAAAAGATGAAGTGGACTTTATCATCGTCGCAGCTCATTGGGGAACCGAATACACTTTAAAAGAAACGAAATCCCAACGCCAAATGGCGCAAGAATTAGCAGACCTAGGCGTAAACTTAATCATCGGAACACACCCACATGTCATCGAACCAGTCGAGTACTTGAATGATGGTAAGACATTTGTCATATACTCACTCGGTAACTTCATCTCTGATCAAGTTGGACAAGACCGTTTAACTGGTCTCATGATGGCCGTTACGTTATCCTCTACGACTTATCCTGATGGTAACAAAGAAAATGTTGTAACGAATCCCAAAGCAGAACTGTTATACACGAAGAGCACCAAAGGAGAGAAACGAAACTTTAAAGTGTATCCGTATCGGAATCTAGATGATACAGTTTTAGAAAATTATCAAGAAACATTACAAAAATATAAATCAGTAGTAGAAACTTACGTAAAAGATATCGTTTGGCAAGTTTCATAATAGGAGTTCACATGAAGAAAAAAGTAATAATCATCGGTGCAGGTCCCGCTGGACTTACTGCTGCATACGAATTGTTAAAAGAAAAAGAAAAATACGAGGTAATAATCCTAGAAAAAGATGGTCAAGTAGGAGGAATTGCCAAAACGGTAACGTACCTTGGAAATCGCATGGATTTAGGAGGTCACCGATTCTTTACGAAAAGGAAAGAAATTAATGAATTATGGCAAGAAATTTTACCAATCGAGCAGAAACGAAATCGAGGTCAAAAAAATGTTCTTTTGATTCGCAATCGTCTTTCCCACATTTATTATCATAAGAAATTTTTCGATTATCCAGTTTCGTTAAGTATGAAAACAATCCGTAATTTAGGGATTGGAACTACTTTTGTAGCAGGAATGAGTTATATCAAAAATAAAATTTTACCGAAGAAAGAGACGAATTTAGAAAATTTCTATATCAATCGCTTCGGCAAAAAACTGTATGAAATGTTTTTCAAAGGCTACACCGAAAAACTGTGGGGAAGAAGTCCAGACCTTATAGCAGCGGATTGGGGAAGTCAACGTGTAAAAGGATTATCGATTACGAAAGTGATTTCATCGGCACTGAAAAAGACGTTTCATATCAAGGAGAAGAATACAGAGACATCCTTGATTGAAAAGTTCTATTACCCGAAGTATGGACCGGGTCAGATGTGGGAATGCATGAAAAAACAGATTATTCGCTCGGGTGGTACGATTCTTTCTGATACGACGGTAACAAAAATTCATCGCCAAGGAAAGAAAGTAAAAAGCATAACAGCATTGCAAAATGGCAAAGAAATCTTATTGACAGGAGATATCTTCATTTCATCGATGCCTCTAAAAGATTTGATTGCGGGAATGAACGATGTTCCAAAAAACATTCAAAGAATTGCCAACGGCTTACCGTATCGTGACTTTTTAACAATTGGACTTCTCGTGAAAAAAGTGCATTTTGAATCACAACCAAAAATAAAAGATACATGGATTTACGTGCAAGAACCAAAAATTCAGATGGGTCGTATTCAAGTGTTTAACAACTGGTCTCCTTATTTAGTAAAAAACCCCAAAACGTACTTTTTAGGATTAGAATACTTCTGTACAGAAAATGATTCTTTCTGGAACAAAAAAGATAGGGAATTAAAGAATTTTGCCGTCCGCGAATTATGCGATATGGGCATTATCAAGGAAGATGACGTCCTAGGTTACCACGTCGAAAGAGTTCCAAAAGCATATCCGGCATACTTTGATACTTATAGTGAAATCGACCAGTTACAAACGTTTTTAAATACGATTCCAAATTTATATGAGATTGGCAGAAATGGCCAACATCGATATAACAACATGGATCATTCGATGTTAACGGCAATCGAAGCAGTTCGTCATATCGAACATCCAGACCAACTTACGAAAGAAGACATCTGGAAAGTAAATACGGAAAAAGAATACATGGAGGAACAACATGAAGAAGATAAAAGAGTGGTTTAAAAATTATCACCCATCCAAATTCGTTTGTTATTTATTCTTGGCATTACCAATTATATTTGCAAGTATTCAATGCTTTGGAAAACTAGATAACGATAGTTGGTTTTTACTAAATACGGGTCGCTATATCATCAATCACGGTTTTCCAAGCATCGATCCGTTTACGATTCATGAAGGATTCGAGTTAGTCGTTCAACAATGGCTCACAGATGTCATATTTTATGAAGTATTCGATCTCTTCGGTAAAGTAGGTGTCGCATTTCTTATATTTGGCATCTATTTAATAATTATCTATATATTCTATAAATTATGTCAGTTATTAGATGAGAATCGCTTTCGCTTATCGGTTTTATTAACTGTCATATTCGGTGTTCTATACGCTAGATTTTTCTTAACATCGCGACCACAAATTTTTGATTGTTTGATTTTTGTCATTGAGTTTTATTTGTTGGAGTCTTTTATCAATAAGAAAAATGCAAAGTACCTAATCGGTTTACCAATATTATCTCTAGCACTCATCAATTTTCATTCATCGAGTTGGTTTTTGTTTTTGATCTTTTTAATTCCATACTACTTGAAACTAGACTGGTTTCATTTGGAAAAAGGAAAATACTCTCTAAAACCGCTCGTAGTTGCAACGATTGTTAGTATCTTAGTTGCGTTTATCAATCCGTATGGATGGGATGCCATTAGCTACATCTTCTATTCGTACGGCGATTACTATATCAACAAATTAGTTGTCGAGATGCGTCAAATACAGATTTTCTCATTCTGGGGAATTGCACTTTACGGTACGGTTTTACTTGTATCACTGTGTTACTTATTAAATCGGAACAAGAAAATGAAAACGAGATTCTTGTTACTATATTTAGGAACGAGTATATTAGCATTTTCTAGTTGGAAAGGGTTTCAATTCTTTCTAATTTCCAGTATTTTTCCACTTGCTGACTTTTTAAAAGATAATTTTAAAAAAGAGAACAAGGAAGTATCGTATTCGAAATTGTTTTGGATTCGTTATGCCACAATCTGGATACTATTTGCATCCATTCCCATTTTAAACATTGTTTACACCACAGTAGACGAAGAACCTTTAAAGGTATTAAAGGATACAATATTAGAAAGAGAAGATACACCAGAATTGCTTCGCGTATATACGGGATATAATGCCGGTGGTTATTTTGAGTTTTACGATATGAAAACGTATCTAGATGCAAGGGCAGAAGTATTTATTAAAAAGTTCAATGGTCAAAAAGATGTTTTAAAGGAATGGAACGATTTGCAAAATGGGCGAATGAAAGTAGAAGAATTTATGGATATGTATAATTTCGATTATTATGTCGTAGAAGAAGATGACTATTTGTATCAGATGGTTTTTAAAGACAATGAAAAATACGAAATGCTTGTTAAGACAACATGGAAAGATGAAGAGGTATACTTATACCGTCAAATATAATTTAACATTTTAAACATTTTATGATATAATTTACACATATTTAAGAAAAGGGGAGTTTTAAATGAATATTAAAAAATTAAAAGTCAATCGTGACCCAATAGAGAAAGCACTAGCAGGTGCTGGAGTTTCATTAGTAGTTGGCCTAGGACTTGCCGGAATCGTATATGGAATGGAACAGTCCGATGAATTGAAAATGAAAACGTCATCAAATTCTAAACAAAGTACAACACAAGAAGATTCTACAGAACTAAATACATGGTATACCTTTGGGCATATTCAAGAAGACGGTAGTAAATTATTGATGCAATTGTCAAAAGATGAAGTTTCAGATGTTTATTTAGATGAAAATGGATTTCCAGTTATTTTCAATACTTCTAGAGTAGATGAAAACACTGGAGAAGTGATGAATCTATTAACAGGACGCGATGTTGATTTGACAAGTTGTACCAAACAAGATTCTTTCTTTGATTATTTGGAAGATGGCGACGTTCATGTCTCTTCTACAACTCTATGGAATGGTGGTAGGGAATACTGCTTTGAAGGTGACAGAATTCTAATGGATTTAGCAGACGTTTTCGATTATAATATTACAACGGAAAGAACAGTTAATGAAGATGGATCGGTTACAATAACTCAAAGGATGGAAGGACCAGTTATTTTGACTGAATCAGTTGATGGACCACTTTACGATACAGACGGTAATGTAATTGAACAATCAAGCGATGCAAAAACAAAAGTAAAATAAATTGAAAAGACTCAAACGAGTCTTTTTCTTTTGCTTTTTTTGGGCCGCTAATTTACTTTATAAACTAGTTTTGCTATAATAAATACAATGGGAGGCTAAGAGAATGAACGGGAATTTATATGAAGCATATCAAAAGTATTTATTAACTTGTATTGGTATTGTCCGGCCAGGATATAAAAGTGGCTATTTTACGACTTCTTTGATTTCGGAGTTTCATGAAGGATATGCCAAACTCTATAATATCAACGCTCCTCACATCGCCTATATCGATAAAACGGGTCGTGTCGTCTTATTAAAGGATTACAAATCAGCCGGAGATTTTTACGAAGGTCTTGCTAAATTTCAAAGCAACACTACCGGTCTTTACGGCTATATGGATGCATCTGGAACGGAGGTCATTCCTCCAAAATATCAACTAGCATTCGATTTCCACGATGGCATGGCACGCGTATATGGTCCCAAGGGATTCGGCTATATCGACCATGAAGGTATAGAAAAAATATCGTTAATTTATCCTAGTGCCGATGATTTTTCTGATGGAGTCGCAAGAGTTAAAGAAGATGACCATTACGCCTTCTTTGACACGGCCGGTCAAAAACTCTTTGTGACTAAGTACGAATCTAGTCCTTTTAGTGAAGGATTTGCAGTTGCTAAAACAGAACGTGGATATGGCTTTATGGATAAGACTGGTTCCTTAGTTTCTACTAGTCTCTATTTAGAGGCTAGAAATTTTAAAGAAGGTCTAGCGTTCGTGAAAACAGCAGAAGGATTTTTCTTTATTAACAAAGAAGGAAAAATTGTATTACGATGTGGCGAAGCAAGTGATTTTCAAGAAGGGTTATCCATTTATCGTAACATGTCTGGATTTAGTTATGTTGACCAAACTGGAAAAGAACGCTTTTCTATCAATGCCAAACAAGCACGGGGATTCCGTTGTGGTGTTGCAACGATAGAGAAACAAATGTATCAATGGATTATGGTCGGTCCAACCGGACAATTAATTACACCATATGGATATGCTTATTTATCTGAATTTAACGAAAATTTTGCTATTGTAAAAAAGCAGACAAACAGTAGATATACTTACATCGATAAGAATGGAAACGATGTCATTTTTAATTGCTATTATGGAAAAGATAACATTGGCAATGGTATGACTATTATTCGTAATAATAACCGATATGGCTTTATTGATGGCAATGATAAAGTCGTTGTTCCATGCATTTACGATTTGGCAGAGGATTTTAAAGATGGTTTCGCCAGAGTGACATTAAAAGGGAAAAGTTTCTATATTACCAAACAAGGTAAAAAAGTTCCTGCAAACAAAATTGGATCTTTGGGAATTCCTCATGCACTTCGCTATAAAAAAGAATTTTTAGGAAGAAGTTTTGGATTTTATAATAAAAAAGAAGAGTATATTAGATTAAAATATCGTCCGATTTATGATTATGGAACGCATATTTTGTGTAACAGTGATAATAAACTATATTTGTATCAAACAAGTACCAAACAGTATCACGAAATCGCAAATATCTATAAGGGTAGTGCCATGATTGATTTTGCAGACAATTACTTTATTCACAATGAACGACTTTATTATATATACCAAGACCGATTTGTTTCCATCGATGCCAAAATGGTTAATTTTAATTCAAACACAGTTGCTAGAATTGAACCATTAAAAAAAGATGAAATTATCTTGAGTTATGAAGAATTTTGTAAACAAAATGGAACGATTCCAAGTTCAGTAGATGAGAATCCTTCTGTTCAAACGAAAGTGGAACAGAATCAAGAAATTTCAAAACCAGAGTCTGTCCAAGAAGCTCAAATAAAAAACGAGCCAGTTTCGGAAGTTCAATCGATTCCTGAGCCAACGATATCTTCGGTACCAGAAGTTTCCACTGGATCAGTACCGGAAGTGGCAAACGGACCAATTCCAGAAGTTTCTGCTGGACCTGTGCCAGAAGTAACAACTGGACCTGTACCCGAAGTTACCTCAGTACCATCAGGGAACTCAACACAACAATAATCGTTGTAACTTCATAAAACGTGATATAATAGAACTGGAGGGTTTGATATGAAAGATATAGAGGTTTTAAAGAAAAATGGCATCGACGTAGACCGTAGTCTAGAATTATTAGGAGACTTAGATACGTACGATGAAATGTTAGAATCATTTTTAGAAGAGTCAGAAGTGAGACTTCCTAGAATGAAAGAAGCAAAAGAAAAAGCCGATTTAGCAAACTATGCAATCGATGCTCATGCTATGAAAAGTGATTCTCGTTATTTAGGATTTACCAAATTAGCAGAGTTATCTTACAATCATGAAATTGCTGGGAAAGAAAACCACATCGACTTTATCGAAGGTCATTATGATGAACTGATGAAAGAAGTTCAAAGAATGATAGAAGTGATTCGTCAATACTTAGGAAAATAATAGAATTTCTATTATTTTTTTAATGGACTTAGAAGGAAAGAGGAGAATTATGTTTTTAGAAAACCGAATCATCGCCCATCGGGGTGGTTTTTTTGATAATCAGAAAATTTATGAAAATACGAAAGAGGCGTTTCAGATCGCAATCCAAAAAGGATTGGCCATCGAATTAGATGTTCATGTGACGAAAGATGAGCAAGTAGTCGTATATCACGACGACAATTTAAAAAGATTGATGAACGTAGATGCTACAATCGAAGAACTACGGCTTGAGGAATTGCCAACCAAACCGTTTCCCATTCCGTTATTTCGAGATGTTTTACAACAGATTGATGGCAAAGTACCTTTGCTGATTGAAATTAAAAGTATGCACCAAATTGGCCATAGTGTCGACATCATTATGAACGTATTGAAAGACTATACAGGAGAGTACGCCATCCAAAGTTTCCATCCGTACGTATTGCTATATTTGAAGTGGCATTATAAAAACGTAATTCGTGGTCAATTAGGTTCTCCAAATCGCCAAAAAGATATTCCGAAAATTCAAAAATGGATTACGAAAAGTATGTGTTTTAATATCCTTACGAAACCTACATTTATCTCTTATGAGTATAATGAAATGAGTTTCGAGAAAATTACGAAATTAAAGAAAAAATATGTCATGATTTGCTTTACAATTAGAGAACAGGCCGATTATACTAAGTACAAGAACATTTATGATGCATGGATTTGTGAAAATATGCAAAATTGGAAAGAGGGATAAAATGAAAGTATTAGTGACGGGATGCTGTGGCTATATCGGTAGCCATACATGTGTCGAATTGTTAGAAAATGGATATGAAGTAGTCGGATTAGATAACTTCAGCAATAGTAAGAAAGAGGTATTAGATCGCATTCACCAGATTACATCGAAAACGATTTCCTTCTACGAAGGAGATATGTTAGATGAGGAACTTTTAACGAAGATTTTTGAAACAGAAAAACCGGAATGCGTCATCGATTTTGCTGCTTATAAAGCTGTAGGAGAGTCCGTTCAAAAACCGATTGAATACTATACAAATAACGTTTCTAGTGTATTGACACTTTTACGAGTAATGAAAAAGGAAAATGTCAAGAGTCTCGTCTTCAGCAGTAGTGCAACGGTATATGGAACTCCTAAGAGAGTCCCAATTGAAGAGACGGATCCAACTGGCAATACGACCAATCCGTATGGAACGAGTAAATTGTTCGTCGAAAAAATTCTATCGGATGTAGCAAAGTCAGATGATACTTGGCGCATTTGTATCTTACGGTACTTTAATCCGATTGGTGCCCATAAATCCGGTTTGTTATTTGAAGATCCAAAGGGCATTCCAGCGAACTTAATGCCGTACATGATCAAAGTTGCCACCAAAGAGTTAGAGTGTTTGAATGTGTTTGGAAATGATTATGATACGAAAGATGGTACCGGTGTGAGAGATTACATCCATGTCGTCGATTTAGCAATCGGTCACATCAAAGCTCTTGAAAAACTATCGAGAAGTGATTCTGGATTGTGGATTTACAATCTAGGTACTGGTACTGGTTATAGTGTTTTAGATTTGATTCGCACGTTTGAAAAAGTAAATCACGTTAAAATTCCATATCGCATCACAGAACGTCGTGCCGGTGATATTGCCGAGTGTTACAGTAATCCTTCCAAAGCTAGAGAAGAGCTAGGATTTACTTGTCAGTACACCTTGGAAGATATGGAATACGATGCTTATCAAGCATACATAAAAAATAGGGGAGAAGAGTTATGATTTGGGAAAAACGAGAACTTGCTGCCAAATTGCCGGTTGATCCAGCGGATACATACATTTTAACGGATTTTGACCGAACTTTGACATTAGGTTCTAGTATGACGAGTTGGAGTGTGTTATCCAAAAGTACGGATGTTCCAAAAGAGTATATCGAAGAGAGAAATGCGTTGTATGAAATCTATCGTCCGATAGAAATCGACGAAACGATAGATGTTGAAGAACGTTCTGCTAAAATGCGTGACTGGTGGCATCGTCACATCGAATTATTTCAAAAGTATCATTTGCAGGAATCTGTCATCGAAGATGCTGCCAAAAATATTCGCATCATGGCATTTCGAGATGGTGCGAAAGAATTTTTAGAATACACGCATCAGCATAATATCCCAGTCATTATCATTTCGGCTGGAATCGGTAATTTCATTCAAATTTTCTTAGAACAGAGCGGCCTCATGTATCCGAATATTCATATCGTATCGAACTTTATTCTATTTACAGACGGCATCGCTACTGGAGTAGCAGATAACATCATTCACTCCTTAAATAAAAACGAAGTATCTTTGCCGCAGACGGTTGCATCACAAATTGAAAATCGTCATACAGAAATTGTAATGGGTGACTTGCTAGCAGATTTAAAAATGGCTGATGAATCAAACGGCAAGAAAAAAATTAAAGTCGGATTTTTAGAACCGGAAAATTACTCTTTTGAATCGAACTACAAAGAATCGTTCGATATCGTCATGAAAGATGAAAGTTTTTCTTCTTTACAAAAGGTGCTCAACTGGACGGATTCTACAAAAAGAATCTATAAAGAAGTTTATGTGAGTAAGAAAGGGGAACGTCATCTGTTAAGTGGACATCCTTGGACTTATGAAAGCGACATCACAAGTACTTCTCCTATGATTTTAAATGGCGAATTAGTCGATATCAAAAGTCCCAAAGGAAAATATTTGGGAACTGGTTTTTATAATGCTAATTCTAAAATTAGAGTGCGTCTTTTAAGTCGCAACGGCAACGACCGTTTTGACGAATCTTTTTTCTATCGCCGCATCCAATATGCATATGAGTATCGCTCTAGTGTGTTTGAGCAACTTCCTGATGCATTTCGCCTAGTGTATGGCGAGTCCGACGGTCTTCCTGGTCTTACTGTCGATGTATTTCATGATGTCGTCGTTACACAGACACTTTCCATGGGAACAGAATTACGTAAAAAGATGATTTTCGATGCCATCGTAAAAGTGTTACAAGAATCCGGTAAAAAGATCCGCGGAATCTACGAACGAAACGATGTCAAAATCAGAGAAAAAGAAGGCCTAGAAGAAAATACAGGTTGGTACTTTTTAAATGGATCTTCGGATACGACTGTTCAGATCGAAGAAAACGGCATTTTCTATCATGTCGATTTTGCAAATGGTCAAAAGACTGGATTTTTCCTAGACCAAAAGGAAAACCGCATGAGAATTCGTGCGATTGCTCATGATAAGACGGTTCTAGATTGTTGTACTCACACTGGTTCATTTGCTATGAATGCGATGAAGGGTGGTTGTAAGAAAGTGACGGCTTTAGATGTCTCAGAAAAAGCCCTAGATACGGCCCGTCAGAACTTTGCTTTAAATCACATGAGCATCGATACGATTTGTGCAGATTGCTTCGAATATTTGGAATCTCTTACAAAGAAGAAAGAAAAACCGTACGATTTCATTATTTTAGATCCACCAGCATTTACCAAGTCTCACAGTACGATAGGAAATGCCTTAAAAGGATACTGCGAGTTAAACTACTTAGCGATGAAAGCCCTTCCAAGAGGAGGATTTTTAGCAACGGCCTCTTGTTCTGCTTTAGCAAGTGAAGAAGCATTTAAAAATGCCATTTACGAAGCGAGTCTAAAAGCAGGAGTCACTTTAAAACAAGTGAGTGCTACAGGACCTAGTCCCGATCACCCGGAGACGATCGGCATTCCCGAAACAAAATATTTGAAGTTTTTTATCTTTCAAATTATCTAGTGACGAATTTCGTCACTTTTTCTTTGCCCGAGCCGTCTTTTTTAGTTTTCCCACGAATAGAATTATGGTATAATCGAAATAAGATGAAAGGATTGTGGTATCGATGCGTGCGATTATTTGTGCCGGAGGCACTGGTGGACATATTTATCCCGCTTTGGCAATCTTAAATAAAATCAAAGAGATGGAACCGGATAGCGAATTTTTGTATATCGGAACGACGGACCGCATGGAAGCAACCATCATTCCCGAAAAAAAGATTCCGTTTGTAGGAATTGAAATGAAAGGATTGGACCGGAAACATATCCTTAAGAACATCAAAGTGTTAGAATGTTTTCAAAAAGCGATTCAAAAGGCAAAAGAAGAAATTCGTAAATTTGATCCCGATGTCGTTTTAGGAATTGGTGGGTACATTACAGCACCTGTTATCTATGCCGCTGCTAAATTAGGATACAAAACGTTCATCCACGAACAAAATTCGATTCCCGGTGTATCCAATCGGTTTTTATCTCATTATGCAACGAAGATAGGAGTTTCACTTCCAGGTTCCGTTTCCTATTTTCCTAAAAAGAAGACGATTTATACAGGAAATCCTCGTAGTGAAGAAGTAATCAAAGCGAAACCGATTGATAAAAAAGAGTACCAATTATCTAAAAATAAAAAGTTAGTTGTCATCGTCATGGGTTCTTTGGGGAGTACCAGTATGAGTGAGAAACTATTGGAACTGATTCCATCCTTTAAAAGTTGCTCTTATGAGGTATTATTAGTAACAGGGAAAAACTATTACGAACGGTATCAAAAGGTTGACACACCATCTAACGTCAAAATTGTACCGTATCTAGAAAACATGCTAGGAGTCCTAAAAGTAACCGACTTGATTGTTTCTCGTGCAGGTGCATCGACTGTCGCCGAGATTACGGCTTTAGGAGTACCGAGTATTTTAGTACCGAGTCCTTATGTAACACATAATCATCAGTATAAAAATGCCAAAGAATTAGAGTCTGTCGGGGCAACAAAAGTGATTACGGAAAGTGAGTTTTCGAAAAGTACGTTGCTACCAGCTATCGATTCTATTTTAAATGATGAAAAAGAGTATCAAACCATGCACGAATCTGCAAAGAAATTAGGAGTTCCGGACAGTGCCACAAAAATTTATCAAATACTAAAAGACATGACGAAAGAAGGATAACAAAATGAAGGAGTTTTTAGCATTTGTCAAACGCAATTCATTAGGAAAGTGTTTGGAGAATGAGAGTTTAAAAAAATATACAACGTACAAAGCAGGTGGTACTGCCAGGGTCATCTTTTATCCCAAAAATATTCGCAGTTTGACATCTGCTGTTCAGTATTTAAGAGAACACAAGATTCGTCATCTCGTTTTGGGATACGGTAGCAACGTTTTGTTTAGTGACGATACCTACGAAGGTGTCATCATCAAATTGGATGAGTTTAATAAAATCACATTTTTCAAAAATAAAATTCGTGTCGGAGCCGGATATTCTTTGATGCGCCTAGCAAGAGACGCTGCCAAAAGAGGCTTGACGGGATTAGAATTTGCTGCTGGAATTCCCGGAAGTGTAGGAGGAGCCATCTACATGAATGCCGGTGCTTATCGCAGCGATATGGGCTACATAACAACGAAAGTTAAAGTGCTGACAAGTGAATACCAAGTCATTACGATGGTAAACAAAGAACTAGATTTTCATTATCGCAAATCGTTCTTTCAAACACACAAAGATTACATCGTTTTGGAAGCGACTATCGCGCTAACAGAAGGAAAAAAAGAAGCCATCTTAGCCGTTATGGAAGACCGTAAGAAAAGAAGATTGGAGTCACAACCGTTGGAGTATCCGAGCGCCGGTAGTGTATTCCGGAATCTTCCAGATGTACCAGCAGGAAAGTTAATCGACGATTTACATTTGAAAGGACTTCAAAAAGGAGATGCCGCAGTATCCTCAAAACACGCCAATTTCATCATCAATTTGGGTTCTGCCAAAGCGAGCGACATCAGAGATTTGATTTTGTTTGTTCACGATGCAGTAGAGGAAAATTACGGATACGATTTAAAGATTGAACAAGAATTTATCAATTGGGAGAATCTAGATGAAGACAATGAAAAAGAAAAAGAAGATAATCAAAATTAAATGGGTTTCCGTTCTAATAATATTTTTGGTTGTGCTAGTACTGGCAGGAGGCTCGTATCTTGCTTTTCAGATGCCAATTCAAAACATCATCATCAAAGGGACGACCAACTTGAGTGATTACGAAATTATGAGCTTAGCTGGCATTGACAACTATCCGTCGTTTTTAAAGACAACTGGATCTAGTATCAAAAAGAAGTTGCTTGAAAATCCGTACATAACGGATGTTTCCGTTCATAAGAAATTTCTAGGAGTATTGGAGTTAGAAATCACCGAAGGGTACGCAATGTACTACGATAGTGCCAGTGAAAGTTTAGTGTTATCAAATGGCAATACAGTAAAAGAAGAAGTGAATAAAACGACTGTTCCCGTTTTATTAAACTATGTCCCAGATACGAAGCGAGAAATGTTTATTTCCTGCATGCAAGAAGTAGATCCTAAAATATTGAATCAAATTTCAGAGATTTTATATGAACCGAACGACTACGATAAAGATCGCTTCCTACTGTATATGGACGATGGCAACAGTGTGTATTTAACACTGACCAAGTTTGAACAAATCAATTATTACGATGAAGTATTACCACAATTAGAAGGTAAAAAAGGGATTCTATACTTAGATTCTGGAAATCATTTTGAAATTATGGAATCATAGAAGACAAAAGGTTTAGTAAGTGAGGGTTTGGTATGAGACAAAAGAAGAAAAAGAAAGGGTTCTGGTTCCTTGGAATCGGATTATGGATGGGATTCGTTTTATTTAATTCTTTCGTAAGTAGCATTCATACGAGTGAGATTGCATCGTTTGGGACAAGTATCGGAATTTTAAATGGACAAGTTCCATATCGAGACTTTTTACTTCCAGGACTCCCGTTATATCACTTATTGATGTCTCTTTTTTTACTGGTTTCGAAAACGTATCAGATGTATATCTTAGTTCATTCGTTTTTTGCTGTAATCGCATTTTATATCATTACCAAAATTACTAAAAAAGGGCACTCGCTATTCTTTGCATTTTTATTACTTGCAAGACCGAGTCCTTTTCTTTTCATCGCCTGTTTGCTCCTTGCTATCATTCGCATGGAGCTAGAACGAAAGAAATATTATCAAATTCGTTACGATTATTGGATTGGAGCATTGACTGCAATCGTTATGCTAACAAATGTCTGGTTAGGAATTCTTCTAACAATCGTTTTGTTTCAGACAAATCGGAATAAGAAAAATCGTTTTCTCGGTTGGATGATTCCTATTATTTGTTGGGTTAATTCCATGCTTTTGACAAATTCTTTTTCCTTTTTTATTTCGCAAATTGGTCTGTTGTTACCGAATCTTACAGTCAACCTGTATAGTGTTTTCGGTATTCCGTTATTACTGGCTCTAGGAATCGAACGATATCGTATGCGAACGTTACCGAACAATAAAAGAATCTTATCGATTGCCATGATTATGACGCTTTCTGTATTGATTACACCATCTGCAACGACACTGTTTTTGAGTTTACTATTTGCACTGCTTTACTTTTTGTTAGCATACCGCGAAGAAGAGTACGGATTTTTTGCTAGTGTCGGTGGTTACATGTATTTATCCGCTTTAGGGTGCTTTGCCATCATCGTAATGGTAACGAACTCTTATACCGTATCTAGCAATCTAGAAGGATTTCAAAATACGGTACTAAAAAAAGAGGAAGAGGAATCTTTAATCGCAGTACAAGAAACTTGGAAAAATGCCGAAAACACATTCATGTACAGCCCATCCTATCCGTTCTGGAAAGAGCAGGAAACTGCGACAAACTTGTATGATTTATATGATATTTTACTGTATTATCAAGATGATTTTCAAACGGAATTAAACGCTCGTTGTGAAACCTCATCTTGCGTGTTTGTAATTAGTCAGGATGCACCGCATTTGCAAGTGATTGAAAACTTGCAACAATCTCTCATTCAATCTGGATACAATCAGACGACACTTTTTTCATTTTCTATATATGAGACAAACGAAAAAGACTTTTCATAAATCGTAATTTATTATATAATGAATGGTAGAGATAAAATAAGAGGGTGCGATAACGAGTGAAGAAAGTGTTAACAGGGATAGATATTGGTAGTGATTTGATTAAAATCGTTGTAACAGAGGTTTATGAGAATCACTTTTATACATTAGCAGCTACGAACGTTCATACATCTGGTGTGAAAAAAGGGTTAATCACGGATTCTTTGGCCGTCATCGATAGCTTGAAGGAAGGTCTAAAGGAAATCAAAGAGATGTTGGGAATTCAAATTACCAAAGCGATTATTACGATTCCCTCAAACGACCGTGAACTTTCCATCACATCCGGAGAAGCAGAGATTATGGGCGAAGAGCAGACCGTAACAGCAACGGATATTCTAGCTTGCTTACAAGATGCGACAACTCATAAAGTGAGCGACGATAGAGAACTGGTAACCGTAATTCCCATCGCGTTTCACATCGATGGCGCAAAAGACGGTGTTAAAAATCCGATTGGTATGACCGGTTCGATGCTAAGTGCCAAAGTTGTAATTGGAACGGTGCCAAGAGAAAACATTACGCCGATCATGAACATCATGAAACAAGCCGGAATCGAAGTCGTCGATTACGTTTTTGGAGAAACTGGCGACTACTATGCGGCTAGAACCAAAGAACTGGATTCGAAAGTAGGAGCCATCATCAATATCGGTTACGATACGATGAAAGTTGCTGTCTATAACAAAGGTATTATGATCAAAAATGAAATTGTAGAAACCGGTGCTAGAACTGTTGATCAAGACATGATGTACATGTACAAGATTAATCGCAAAACCGCTCGCAAAATCCGCAAAGAATTTGCAGTTGCCTCTAGAAAGTATGCTAGTGAAAGTGAAAAGATAACAGTTACCAATAAGTTTGGGGAAGAGGTTACCATCGATCAAATGGAAGTAGCAAGTGTAATTGAAGCAAGGCTTTTAGACCTATTAAGTCTAGCAAAAAAGCAAATAAACATCTTAACAAACCGCGAAATAAGTTATATAATTATAACAGGTGGTATCAGTGAGATGCTAGGCTTTAAATACGTTTCGACGATGGCTTTAAAGGATGTAGCATCTGTCTTAAATATGACATCGATGGGAATCAGAAATAACATTTTTTCATCCGCATTCGGAATCACACAGTACCTAAATGACAAATTATCTCTTAGAGGAAAAGATTATTCGATGGTGAATGATGTGGAATCCAACGAACTCGTAACACCCGAGAAAAAAACCACAACCATCACAAACGAATCTATTATAAATAAAGTATTCGGATATTTTTTTGACAAGTAATTAAGGAGGATTTTATATGTTGGATCAATTAGAAATGGATCAATTAGCGAAGATAAAAGTAATCGGAATTGGAGGCGGCGGTGGCAACGCTGTCAATCGTATGGTGGAATCTGGAGTGAAAGGCGTTGAATTTATCGTTGCTAATACTGATTTGCAGGCTTTAAATATATCAAAAGCAGACGTTAAAATCCAAATTGGTGCCTCACTGACAGATGGATTAGGAGCAGGTGCCAAACCTGAGATTGGAAAAGAAGCAGCAGTTGAATCAAAAAAAGAATTAGAAGATGCCTTAAAAGGTGCCGATATGATTTTTATCACTTGCGGTATGGGTGGAGGAACTGGAACTGGAGCTGCTCCAGTAGTTGCTGAAATCGCTCAAAATTTAGGTGCTTTAACGGTAGCCATTGTTACGAAACCATTTGGTTTTGAAGGAAAGCGTAGAATGGAAAATGCTATCGCAGGATTAGAAGAGTTAAAGAAGCACGTCGATACCTTAATCGTAATTCCAAATGATAAATTAAGAGAAATTATCGATAAAACGACACCAATGCTAGAAGCATTTAAAGAAGTCGATAACGTGTTACGTCGTGGCGTTCAGTCTATCTCAGACTTGATTGCTGTCGTAGGACTTGTCAACCTTGACTTTGCAGACGTCAAAGCAGTCATGGAACATTCTGGCAATGCCATCATCGGAATCGGTATTGGTATGGGTGAAGATCGTGCTATTGAAGCAGCTCAACAAGCAGTATCCAGTCCGCTTTTGGAAACATCGATTACCGGCGCAACCGATGCCATCATCAATATTACTGGTGGTGTAAACTTAACGTTATTTGAAGCAGAACAAGCTGCTGAAGTCGTCAGAAATGCTGCCAATACAGATATTAATACAATTTTCGGTTCTGTCATCAACGAAAACTTGACGGATGAAGTAATCGTAACAGTCATTGCGACTGGTTTTGATAAAGGAAAGAAAAAGACAGAAGTAGAACCGCTTTACAGCAACGTTCAAACGACGACGAGAAGAGTTCCATCTAGAACGGTCGAAGTAATCGATACAAAAGCCAAAGAGGAAGAAGTGCCGGCACCAAAACCACAGACGAGATCTAGAAATGACATCTTAGAAGATGATGACGATGATGGAGACTTCGATATTCCAGTATTTTTAAGAAATAAGAATTATTAAGCCGTAAGGCTTTTTTCTTTTGTTAGAAAATGAATGGAATGATATTTCCGTTATACAAAAAAGAAGCAAGTCTAGTATTTCCGTTATACAAAAAAGAAGCAAGTATGGTATAATGAATTAGAAGGTATTGAGGTGATTATATGGCGAAGAGAAAACATCGCAAAGAAAAAGAAGAAAAACGCCTAATTAGCAATCCAGCACCTTTAGTGGGTGTCATCCTAATTATCGTATCCTTACTGGGAATTTTACCGACTCCGCTTGGAATTGTCGGAGAAGTTGTCGCATCTTTTGCAATGTTCTTAGTAGGAACAGGTTATCAAATTTTATTGTTAGCCATTTTAATTTTAGGATTCTATTTATGTATCAAAAAAGAGTCTCCGAACTTCTTTAACACCCATTTAATCGGTGTTTATTTGATTGCCATCGGTTTGATCGTGTTGGCCCATTTAAACTATGTAACGGAGAATAATGGCGATATCGCTGTCGTAGTAAAAGAAACCGTAACCGTTCTGATGAATAATTTTGCCCACTTGTCAAATGGGACACCTCTCACTTTAACAGGTGCAGGTATCATCGGTTGCTTGTTAGCAGTGTTGTTTTCAAAATTGTTTGCGGTCTTGGGAACTTACATTGTCGCAGGTGTCATCATCGCCCTAGGTATTTTCTTTGCGACTGGTCTTACGTTTTCTACTGTTTGGGAGAAAATCACGAGCAAAGTGGATTTGCATAAACCAAAATTAAAACCAGAAAAAGTAGAGAAAGAAGAGAACCCAGAAGATAAAATTATCGTGGAGGATGAAGAAGCCAAAAAAGAACTTGCTAAAAAAGCAGAAGCAAACAAAAGTTATACGATTTCTTCTTATGCGGAATTAGCGAGTGCTGCCGCTAAAGTTCCTCCAAAAGAACCGGAAGTAGAGGAAGTAACGCATCCAGTAGAAATGCCTACTGAACATCCAATGGAATCTGCTCCGCGACCAAATAGGGCATATCGTTTGCCAAGTACAGATATTTTGACGAAGAACAATGCCAAAAAGGTAAACAACAGTGAACAGATTGAGAAAAACATTCTAGCCCTAGAAAAAGTATTACGTGACTTCGGTATTATCGGTAAAGTAGTAGCAGTAACTGAAGGACCTGCCGTTACGCAATACGAGTTAGAGTTAAATTCTGGTACGAAGGTCAATAAACTACTCAATATCAACCGCGAAATTTCCTTAGCAATGGCTAAAAAAGATGTTCGTATCGAAGCCCCAATTCCAGGTAAATCGACGGTCGGAATCGAACTTCCAAATGAGAAAATTACGACAGTTGGCTTCCGTGAAGTCATCGAGTCAGTACCAAAATCAAAAGATAATTCCAAATTACTTGCTATTTTAGGAAAAAACATTATGGGGCAAGCAGTTTGGTTTGAAATCGATAAAACTCCACACTTACTAGTTGCAGGTGCCACCGGTTCTGGTAAATCTGTCTGTATCAACGGAATCATTGCCTCTCTTTTGATGCGTACCAAGCCGGATGAAGTAAAACTAGTTTTAATCGATCCAAAGAAAGTAGAATTCTCCATGTACATGGATATTCCACACTTGTTGATGCCAGTTGTAAACGATCCGAAGAAAGCCTCTGCTGCTTTACAAAAACTAGTTGCAGAGATGGATCATCGTTTTAGCATATTCAGTGAAAAGGGAGTCAAGAACATTACGACTTACAACGAATGGATCGATAAGCAAAATGCGATGAATCCAGATGCTAAATTAGACCATATGTACTACATTGTGGCAATCATCGACGAGTTAGCAGATTTGATGATGGTCGCAAGTAAAGAAGTAGAAGACTCCATCATGCGAATTACGCAGATGGCAAGAGCAGCCGGAATTCACTTGATTGTCGCAACGCAAAGACCATCAACCGATGTCATCACCGGTGTCGTAAAAGCGAATATTCCATCTCGTATTTCCTTCGCTGTATCTTCATCAATCGACTCTAGAACAATCTTAGATGCGACTGGAGCAGAGAAACTATTGGGAAAAGGAGATATGTTGTTCTTACCGATGGGTGAAAACTCACCACAGAGAATTCAAGGTGCATATATTCCAGATGAAGACATCGAAAAACTAGCAGACTATACGAAGAGTCAAGCAAGTGCTTCTTATAACGAATCATTCTTAAACTTAACGGAAAGTGATAAGCCTTCTGTAGACGATGTTAAGAACAGTCCAGAAGAATATGAAGATCCGCTATATAACGAAATTGTCGATTTTGCAATTCTATCTGGAAAAATTAGTGCATCGCAAATTCAGCGAAAGTATCGTTTGGGATATAACCGTGCGGCTAGAATCATCGATTTACTAGAAGAGAGAGGAATCGTTGGACCTGCCAACGGTTCGAAACCGCGAGAAGTATTGGTAAAACCAGAAGGAACTCCTTCGGAAGAATAAAATAAGATTCCAGTTTGGAATCTTATTTTTGTATGAATTCTTTTTGAATTCGTTTCATTGTCTTTTGATATCCCTTCGCATGATTGGTATGAAATTTACATCCGATTTGAGTTAGAGCATCTTCGGTTGGAAGAATATTCAACTTCGGTAAGTTTTGAAAGATTTCGGAAACTTCCTCTGGATTCGTTCGGTAACGTTCCGCCAGTTCGTAAGCAGTGAAATCGGAAATAATATCTTGAGCTACAGAAAAACTAGAATATTCTCCATAAATTAAGAGTAACGAGTACGAAAACGGTACTTTCATATCCCGATTTACGATTCGTTCTAATTTCTTGAAGTTGAGATGATGATTTTGAATACAGGACCCAGTCATTAATTGAAAGAATAGAGTGTGAACGGAATGTAAAGTGGCAAAGAGATTGGTTGCCTGTAAACTGAATAGATCTTCTTCGAATAATCCTTCTCTTTGTAAAAAGGAAAGAGCAGCAAACTCCGGTAATTTTCCTTCCACTTCTCTTAGTAGACTAGAGTAATTCTTTTGAAAAATCGATTCATCTTGATAACCCATATACATATGCCCAAGTTCGTGTACAAGCGTCGTAAAATCAGTTAACGAATTGTTTCGAAAAATAATGGTAGAGGGATATTTTTGAGATGGTAATTTGGAAAATGTAAGACCGTTAGCAGGAGCCGTTTCAATATCTTTGTAATACTGAAATAACAAGGTGTGATTTTGCCAATCTAAAAATTGATCAATAATAGGTGTTCCGTTCGGAAAAAAGTCCTGATAAAATAAATGGGCAAGTTCTACTAAATCATGATTGGATAGATGAACTTCGCACGTTCTAGATAATTCTACAAAAGAGTCGTACCAATCGAGATATTCTGGGACTAGTCCAACGAGATGATCTAGAAGACCAGCTAGTAACATTTGATCTTGTGATGAATACGTTTCAAAGTAGTCTTGTACATTGGAAAGTAGTAATGTTTCTAAATTGGAGTCTTCCACCAAAGAATCAGATTGTTTGAAAGAAGCAACCTTATTTTTAGGAAAAGCGAGATGAAGCATATTCTGACATTGCTCAGAAATATTGAGTAGAGTGTGGGTGCGTTCTTTTAACTTACAAACATCTTCTTTGGAAGCGTACGAAGAAATTCCTTGTAAAGTTTTTACTTCTTCTAAACACTCCTTTTGTACGTTTAAAATCGTATTAAAATCCCATGTATATCGTTGTTCTTTCATAACCGTTTCCTCTTTTCTTTTTATTGTAATGACGGCTTTCTAAAAAGTCAACGAGAATGACAAAATCTGTCAATTATAATCCCTTTTTGGACATTTTAATAATGCCTGCAAAAAAAAGTTTTATAATAATTTTGGAGGATTATTATTTATGGATTTCAAAAAATTATTTGGTTATGAAGGAAAAACTGTAGTGATTACTGGTGCAGCATCAGGAATGAGCCGAAGTGCAACAGAACTACTCCTAGAATTAGGAGCAGAAGTTTACGCAATCGATAAAAATCCGATTGATTTACCAGTAAAGAAAGCATATCAAGCAGATTTGTCTGATAAGGATGCCATCGATGCCATCGTAAAAGACTTGCCAGGGAAGATTGATGCTTTGTTCTTATGCCACGGTATTGCCGGCTTTAAAGGTAGAGAACTTTTGGTTCAAAAAGTAAACTTTTACAGTCAAAAATACATGACAGAACAGTTACTAGATCGAATCAGTGATCACGGTTCTGTTACGTACATCGCATCCGTCGGTGGTTTTGGATGGGAACAAGTATATCCAAAAGCAGTCGAGTTAATCAACTTACCAACTTGGGAAGATGCGATGAAATGGTATGACGAGCATCCAAAAGAAATAGAAAGTTCTTATGTATTTGCAAAACAGTGTTTACTATCTTACGTGACTTATAAATGTATGAGCCAAGACTTCATCGGTAGAAAGATCCGTATCAATGCCATCAATCCAGGCGATACAACGACTGGTTTAACGGATGATTTCAACAAATCTACTAGTCCAACTGGAAATGCCGAAGAGGGCGCAGCCATGATTTCAAACATCTTCTTGAAGAGTTGGAATGGCTATGCTGCCGAACCAATCGATATGGCAGGTCCTATGGTGGTAGTAGGAAGCGACATCTGCTCTTACATGTCTGGACAATTAATCTACGTCGATTACGGTTTGACTTCTAATTGGAAGAGTCAAGCATTATTGGCAAGCCAAAATAAAACGATTGAAGAATTGTCACACGAATCACAAAATTAAGGATTTAAGTAAACGTACACACGTTTACTTATTTTTTAGGTTTACTAAGCATAGTCAAAAAAAGAAGTTCATGATATACTTAAAATAGAAAGAGGGTTTTAGAAGTGCCAACACCACATAACGAAGCACAAAAACAGGATATTGCCAAAACGGTCATTATGCCAGGTGATCCATTACGTGCAAAATTTATTGCCGAAACATATTTAGAAAACGCTAAACTAGTAAACAAAGTACGCGGAATGCTTGCATACACAGGAACATATCGTGGCACACTAGTAACAGTGATGGCGTCTGGAATGGGAATTCCTAGTATGGGAATTTACTCATACGAATTATTTCACGATTACGATGTCGAAGAAATCATTCGCATCGGAACGATTGGAAGTTTAAAGGAGTCGCTTGCTTTAAAAGATGTTATCTTAGTAGATAACAGCATCACGGACAGTACATTTGCCAAAAGCTTTTCAGGCGAAGACGTGATGATAGAAAAGGGAAGTACGGATCTAAACGAAAAAATTATGGAAACCGCTACTTCTCTTTCGATGCATGTCACAAAGGGAAACGTCTATTGTGATGAAGCATTCTACCAAGTAGGGAATGTAGAAAAACCAAAAATCAAAGCATACGACTGCTTAGGAATCGAAATGGAGTCTTTTGCATTGTTCCACATTGCTAGAAAATTAGGTAAAAAGGCTGCAACGTTACTGAGTGTATCCAATTCATTGGTAACGAACGAAGAATTATCGAGCGAAGAACGGGAACAAGAGATGACACAGATGATATTGCTAGCACTTGAAAGTGTAACGAAAAAATAATAAAAGAGGAGGAATGTCATGAAATGGAAAGAAATTACCGTTGGCCAAGTAACGATTCATTTTATTAAAACCGAAAAATTTCGAACGGTTTATACTTTGATTACACTAAGTGAAGAACTGACTGAAGAAACTTTGACAAAACGAATTGTTTTAGCAGATATGTTAGGATTCGCAACAGAGAAGTATCCCAACCGCAGAAGTGTCATGTTAGCAAGGGAAGACTTGTACAGTGCATCGCTTCTTTGCAATACGAGAAGAAACGGAAAATATCACGAAATTTGTATCAGTTTAACCGCCCTTTCAGATAAATATACGGAAGAAGGAAATTTGGAAAATACGTTCGCATTTTTAAACGAAGTACTGTTCCATCCTTTGATTCAAGAAGAATCTTTTAACGAAGAAATCTTAGATCAAGTAAAAGAGTTAAACAAGAAAGATATCATCGGTTTAAAAGAAGACAAAAATTCTTACAGTACGTATCGCTTGTTACAAGAGATGGCTCCCAATAGCAAATTATCTGTAAGTCCTTCTGGAACACTAGAAAACTTAGAGGCAATCGATGGGAAAAATTTAGCAACGTACTATCAAAATGTGATGAAAAACGACAATGTTGACGTCTATATCGTTGGTGATATCGACGAGGAAAAAGTGACGCATTTAGTAGAAACGTATTTGCCATTTAAGACCAAACGAGCAGCATATTATGATGCTTTTACAGAAACTTTAGAAGAACGGGAAGCGGCTAGAGTCATCCGCGAAAAAGATGACATCAGCCAAGCAAAACTAGTAATCGGTTGTAACATCGAGGATATGAGTTCCTTTGATCTAAACTTTTCTCTTACGCTTTACACATTAATTTTAGGAGGAACGCCAGACTCGAAATTCTTTAAAAACATCAGAGAAAAATACTCCCTTTGTTATTACATTACGGCTTCTTCCTTAAAATTAAACCATACCATGTTGTTTAAAGCAGGAATCGACTCCAAGAACTTCGATGAGACTTTAGAACACATTCGTCACGAAATGAAAGAAATGGAACTAGGTCATTTTACAGATACCGATATTGAAAGTGCCAAACAGACGTATTTAACGATGTTAAAATCGATTACAGATAGTCAAAAGTCGATGGCATATTCTGTATTACTAATGAAAAGTTTAGATTTAGGAACCATTGAGGAGCGAAGAGAAAACATTTTGAAAGTAACCAAGGAACAGATTATGGAAGTAGCAAAAAAAATCAAAATCAATACGATTTATTTGTTAGAGGAGGCATCTCATGAAGAAAGTGGAGTTTAAGGGACTAGATCAAAGTTATTATACCGAAACACTAGAAAACGGACTTCAAGTATATGTAATTCCTTATGAAAATAAAAACCAGTATCACGTATCACTGGTAACGAAATTTGGTTCTGATGATACGTCCTTTATTCCGGAAGGAGAAAAGGAAATGACGACCGTTCCAAATGGAATTGCTCATTTCCTAGAACACAAAATGTTCGAAACGGAAAAAGGCGAAGATCCATTTACGTTTTTTTCAAAAACTGGATGCGACAGCAATGCTTATACGAGTTATACCCAAACTGCTTACATCTTGTCGGGTACTGAAAGTTTTGAAACGAACTTGGATTACTTATTGACGTATGTGAACAGTCCTTATTTTACGGATGAAAACGTAGAAAAAGAAAAGGGAATCATCGCCGAAGAAATCAAAATGTACGATGATGATCCAGAACGAGCTTTAATGGAAAAAATGAGACAAGCAACCTATCAAGTAGATCCGTATCGTATCAGCATCGGTGGCAGAGTAGAAGATATTATGGGTATTACCAAAGAAGATTTATACAAAACGTACAACACGTTTTACACGCCATCCAATATGGCCTTGTTTGTAACCGGAAGTATGAATCCGGAAACGGTAATCGAGGTTTGTAAGAAAAACAAAGCATTGATGCATCGCAAGAAAACAAAACCGATTACGAGAAAGAAAGTAGAAGAACCAAAAGAAGTCACGCAAAAATATCAAAAGGAAGAAGCAAACATCAACAATGTGAAATTTGCATATACAATCAAAACACCACTTCCAAAAGAAAAAGACAAATTTATTTATAGTGCATCGATTGGTCTTTGCCTAGATTCTTTATTTGGTGCATCTTCCATGTTTAGAGAAGAAGTACGAAACGAAAAATTGGCAACAGGATTTACTTATTACCGAGATTTAACAGACGATTATCTATGTATCTGTTATTTAGGAGAATCGGATCATCCGGATGAATTTATTAAGAAAGTGGTGGATACGTTTCAAAAGAAGGAATTTACAGAGTCTGATGTGAACCGCATTCGGAAAGTTTGGTTATCTGGTGAAGTGATGCGAATGGATTCTCCAAGAGTCGTCTTACGAGATATGCAAGATGATTGGATTGAATATGATAGAGTCATGCCAGAACGATGCGACACCTTACGAAGTATTTCTTACGAAGACGCCCGCACCAATTTTGAAAATTTATCATTAGAAGAAACCGCAACAGTGATTTTAGTTCCAAAAAAGTAAAAAAAGAAAGGTAAGAGAGAAAAGAATGGTTGATGGCATCTTTACAAATGTCTTGACGTTGCTTTTGTTAACCATTCATTTGGGAGTATTTATATGAAAAAGAATCGTAAAAAAGAAAATAAAACAAAATGGATCATCATTGGTCTAGTAATTGCAATTGTGGTAGGAGTCATTCTATATCTATTATGGAAGACACCTGCATCCCTACAGGAAGTGTTAGAACGATTAGATAACACGGAAACAATCATTGTGAAAGATCGTAACAATCAAAATGAAATAAAACGAATTACAGATGATAACGAAATTGAAGATATGGTTTTGGTCTTAAAGGAAGCGACGGAATTAGAGAATGATTGGCAAACGTTAGAAGGAATAACGTATCGATTAGAGTTCCAAGATGAAAAGAATCATACAATTGCCACATTGAGTTATAGAACCAATTCCTCTTCTAACATCGAAGGCACAGGTTTCCATTATGCCATTCGGATACCAAATGATTCTAGAATCAAAGATATGATAGAAGAGTAAAAGAAATCTCTTTCGTAAGAAGGAGATTTCTTTTGTACTTAGTATAATTAAATATATTGAATAAGCACGATATTAGTCATTACTATTTGAAAAAATATTATCATATTTGGAAAAATCAAACTTTAATCATAGAAAGCCGATACAATGGTATTTTATGTGAATACGATCTTCTAATCGCATCGCAATACTTTATCTATTTTGTATCCAATTATCTAAATATTGATATGTCAAAACCGAGTTATAGTGAAAATGCATTAAAAATTTATTCTTACAAGGGAGAGTTATAGTAACGTATTTAATTTTACTTATGATTTCTACTTTTTTGACAAAAAAGTGATATTGTGATATAATTAGCAAAGAGAAGAGGGATAGAATGGTTATTGATACGATTAAAACGCTTGCTAAAGATATCAAAGATGGAACTAGTTATAGTGTGAGTTTTATAGCAGAAAAGGATATAGAAAAATCATTATCAGAAAAAGGAATCAAAGTTAGAAAATTGTTGGCACCATTATTGAGAAAAGTTTATTTAACTCAAACACCATATAAGTTAATTAAAGAGAAACAACCAGAATTAAAGGAACCCAAATCAGGTAAGATATACATTATCAACCATAGACAAGGTGACGATATTGTATTAGGTGCAAATGCTGTTGGAGAGAGTGCGTATATTGTGTTTGGAAATAAGTATTTAGCACTTGATACTTTAAATGGTTTAGGTTTGTGGGGATATGGTGTCATTTTATTAGACAGGGATGACAAAGAAAGCCGAAAAATAACATATGACAAAATGAAATATGTTTTAAATCATGGTGGTAATATTATTATTTATCCAGAAGGGTATTGGAATTTAGATGATAATGGTTTATCCGATGAACGTCACAAGGCGGATGATCACAATTCAGAAAATTGGATTATGCAAGATATAAATGTAGGTGTTGTTCGTTTAGCACAAGAAACAGGATGTCCAATTATCCCTACTGTTTTGCACTATGATGAAGTAGGAGAAAAAAAGTGTTATTCTAAAAAAGGAAATCCAATCTATGTTTCATCAGAGGATGACGTTTTTGCTAAGAAAGATGAAATTGTAGAAAAAATGTGGGAAATTTACATTTTTGATTTAATGCAAAAATATTCGACTTATAATAGAGAAGAACTTGAAAAAAATATCGGACCATTGAAAGAAAATTGGGAAAAGTTAAAGAGAGAACTTGTAGCAAGTTGTGATATTCCTCGCACAGGATACCACTTAGATTTACAAGATGAAAAGCGAATTGGAAAAGCAAAAGTAGTAAAAGAAATCACAACAAATGACGATGTATTCGCTCATTTGGATCAAATAGAAATAAATCAAAATAATGCGTTTCTATTATCTAAACGCCTTACAGGAAAAAGACAATAAGTCCGTCTTTTTTTTATGCTCTTTTTTCATTTTATGTTATAATGTCTTTATAAGAGTAGGAGTGTGAGTGAATGTATAACTTGTATATTCCGTTGTGCGGTCTCGTATTAAACTTGATTTTGTTTGCATTATATCGATGGAAAGTATCCGATATAAACAAAGAAAATAAAATATATTTTGGCCTATTGCTAGATACGTTTATTATGACAACTTTTTGCATGATAGCAGTTTTTTTGATTTATATCGATTTTAATCAAGATGTGATTAAGCTAACAAACAAAGTGGAATGCTTTGCAATTGTAAATTATTTTATGAATTTATTTATGTATATAATCTATACCTGTAAGATTAAATTAAAAAATCAAAAACTGTTTTATTGGTTAGCGAATTTAATATTGTTAATTGTTATTTTTGCAACTCCAGTTACATTAGAACTGACCAATGATTTAACATATATGGTTTCGACAGGAGTGTCAGTTAATATAACAACGGTTGCTAGTGGAATTTTATTAATCGCAACATTTATTTTAGCATTTAAAAATAAGAAAATTTTAAAAGAAAAAATAATTCCAATCATTTTACTATTGGTATTTATTGTAGCAGTCGTAATAATTAGGAGTCTAGTACCAGAATTTATTTGTTTGGAATTTTTAGCAACAATCGCATTATTAATTATGTATTTTACTTTGGAAAATCCAGATATTAAAATGGTAGAAGCGTTGAATGCTGCCAAAGACCAAGCAGAGAAAGCCAATCAAGCAAAGACAGATTTCTTATCTAGTATGTCTCATGAAATTAGAACACCTTTGAATGCCATTGTTGGGTTTAGTAGTTGTATTGAAGATGCAAAAACATTAGACGAAGCAAAAGAAAATGCCAAAGATGTTGTCACAGCATCTAATACCTTATTAGAAATTGTAAATGGCATCTTGGATATTTCAAAAATTGAAGCAGGAAAAATGGAAATTACGAATGCCAATTACCAGGCTTATGATACATTTAAAGAATTAGGTAAATTGATGATACCTAGAGCAACAGAACGAGGACTAGATTTACGGATTCATATCGCCGAAGATATTCCCAAAACATTGTATGGCGATGCAGCTAACGTGAAAAAAGTAATTACCAATATTCTATCGAATGCTGTTAAGTACACGAAGAAAGGATATGTAAAATACGATGTATCGTGTGTGAAAAATGGCGATATTTGTCGAATCATTGTGTCTGTAGAAGATACTGGAAGAGGAATTAAACCAGAAAATATTGACAAACTATTTAATAAGTTCGAACGATTAGACGAAGATAGAAATACAACCGTCGAAGGAACGGGTTTAGGTCTTGCCATTACCAAACAATTAGTAGAAATGATGGGCGGCAAAATTATCGTTCAAAGTATATATGGCAGTGGTTCTAAATTTACAATTATTTTAAATCAAAAGATTGTATCAGAGGGAGAAAAAGTAACAGTGATTAACGAAAATGAAAGTGGAACAATATCTTTACTAGGAAAACGAGTACTAGTTGTAGATGATAATATGCTAAATCTAAAAGTAGCAGGAAAAATATTAGAAAAATACAACCCAAAAGAACTAGTAAATGTTTCATCTGGATTTGAGTGTATCGATAAAATCAAGAGTGGCGAACAATTCGATTTGATTTTAATGGACGATATGATGCCTAAGATGAGTGGAACGGAAACGTTAGCAAAGTTGAAAGAAATTCCAGGATTTCAAACACCAGTTGTCGCGTTAACAGCCAATGCTATTAACGGTATGAGAGAGAAGTATTTATCTGCTGGCTTTAACGATTACTTGGCCAAACCAATTGAAAAGGAACCATTAGAGAAATTATTGGCAACTATATTTAAAAGTGCACCAGCACCATCTAGCAAACCGCAAGAACAAGATTCCTTATTTGGAGACTTGCCAGCTTCAATTTATGAAGTCGGTTCTAATGATAAATTGGACATTGCTCAACCAGCTGATTTGAGAGATGATTATGACATTCCTCCGGTTACGGAAAACACCAAAGATTTAACGAACGAACTAATCGCAGCTGAAGAGAAAAAACAAAATTCTACAAAGCAACTGATGGACGCTAGAATCGATGTTGCCAAAGGACTTGAGTTACTAGGAGATATCGATACGTACAACGATACAGCCAAAGATTATGTTAGTGGCTTAGAGAGTAGAATGAATAAAATGAGAGAGTTAAAAGATCAAAAAGACATGGCAAATTATGCGGTTGAAGTTCATTCCTTAAAGAGTGATTCCAAATACTTAGGTTGTAAAGAATTAGCAGACATTGCTTTCGAAGAAGAAGTGAAGAGTAAGTCGGGAGATGCAGAGTTCATTACATCTGATTTTGCAAGATTGGAGCAGGAAGTAAACCGTGTTCGTGAAATCCTTCAAAAATATCTAGAAACAATCCAATAAGGATTGCTTCTTTTATTATGATGATTTAGAATATTGATTAGAGGTGATGAGATGTTAAAAGTAGAACATATCGTAAAGTATTACGGTGACAACAAAGCAGTTGACGATTTATCGTTTACTGTGAAAGATGGAGAAATCTTTGGCCTTTTAGGAGCGAATGGTGCCGGTAAAACGACGACCTTCCGTATCATTATGGGACTTTTAGAAGCAACATCTGGTAAAGTGACTTTAGACGGAAAGAAAATCGACTATGATGTCACAGACAAAATTGGATTTGTAACAGAAGAGAGAAGTCTTTTAGGAAAGATGACGGTAAAAGAACAAATTTTATTTTACGGTACCCTAAAAGGAATGTTAGAAGAAGACATTTTAAAGAAACTAGATTATTGGTTAAACTATTTCCAAATTCCAGATTATTTAAATCGGAAAATCAAAGAGTTATCGAAAGGTAATCAACAAAAAATTCAGTTTATCAGTGCGGTAATCAATGAACCAAAATTATTGATTTTGGACGAACCGTTCACAGGCTTGGATCCGATTAATGTAAAACTGTTAAAAGATGCCATTTACGATTTACAGAAGAAGGGGACATCGATTATTTTCTCTTCTCACCAAATGGAACACGTAGAAGAGTTCTGCGAAAAATTAGTGATTTTAGTTCATGGTCATCCAGTCCTAGAAGGATATTTAAAGCAGATTAAGAAAGACTATCGCAAAAAGAATATCGTCATTCAAGGTAAGTTTGATCCTAAGAAGATAGAAAAGATTAAAGGAGTACTAAGTGTTACGAAAGAACATGATGAGTACGTTGTAAAGATTAGCGATGAGAGTGTTGTAAAAGATGTATTCCATTCGTTTTCAAAGAGCGACGAGATTACAAAGTTTGTAACATTAGAGCCTTCTCTAAATGAAATCTTTATTGAGAAAGTAGGTGCTCACTATGACGAATAAGTTTTGGTTTTTAGTTAACTATAGTTTAAAGAAAAAGATGAAAACGAAATGGTTTGTCATTGTCAATATCATCTTACTAGTATCGATTGTTGCATTGGTAAACATCGATTCCATCATTACATTCTTTGGTGGTGACTTTAACGATACGTATGAAATTGAGGTATTGGATGAAGTAGGTGTCTACGATGAATTCCAAGCTACATTAGAAGCAAATAGCGTTTCCCTAACCGATACGGAAATGACATTTGAAAAAGTAGAAGGTACGTTAGAAAGTGCTCAAGAAAGTATTAAAGACACCGATAAAATTTTAGTGTACTTTACACCATCAGATACAAATTATTTGGATGCAAAAGTAATTTCAGATGATACGATCGACGGACTTTTCTATCAAGGAATTGCCAGTGCGATTACTTTGGTCAAGCAAAGTTATGCGATGAGTGAAAGTGATATCAATCCAGAAGTGTTAGCTTCTATCTCTGCACCGGCAACGATTGAGCGAATCATTTTAAATGAGCAAGAGCAAGATATGGACGATAGTATGACCTTGATTATGGGAACGGTATTCCCAACTGTCATTTTACCGTTCTTCATGCTAGTTATCTTCTTAATCCAAATGATTGGAACCGAAATCAACGACGAAAAATCCAGTCGAAGTATGGAAATTATCATTTCGAACGTCAGTCCCAAAGCACATTTCTTTTCTAAGATTTTATCTTCTAATATTTTTATCATCAGTCAAGGATTGTTGCTAATTATATATGCCGTTATCGGTATGGTAGTACGAAATATGATTGGCGGTGACTCCATCACGGGTGGTATCATGAGTGGTGCCGATGGTATTTTGACGACGTTATCATCCACTGGAATCATGGATAAATTAATCTATATTATTCCGATTACATTAGTGTTAATGGTATTATCATTTATCGCATACGCGTTGGTTGCAGGAATATTGGCATCGATGACCGTCAATATGGATGATTATCAACAAATTCAAGGACCGATTTTAGTGATTCTACTAGTGGGTTACTATTTGGCAATTATGGCAAGTATGTTCAAAGGTTCTATTCTTATTCGAGTATTATCTTATATTCCGTTTATCTCATGTTTACTATCACCAGCATTGTTGGTGATTGGTGAAATCGGCATTGTAGATTGTCTTATTGCAATTGCACTACTAATTGTATTTATCTATTTTGCTGTAAAATATGGATTACGAATTTACAAAGTCGGAATTTTGAATTATTCGACAGATAAAATGTGGATGCGTATTTTAAAAGCTGCTAGAACCAAAGAAAAATAATCCATGGAGATTGGTTTGCCAATCTCTTTTTGTTTCCATTCTGTTCTTTCTGCTAAAAACATAGGAATTCTCTTGAAAAAAAGAGAAAAATTCCGTACAATAGTACTATAAATAAGAATGAAGGAGATATCATGAACGACGAAATAAAAACAAACGCAAAAAATAAAATGATACAATCATTAGAAGGACTTGAAAAAAGGTTTTCAACAGTACGTGCTGGACGTGCCAATCCATCTAGTTTAGACGGTGTTATGGTTGATTACTATGGAACGATGACACCATTGAAAAGCTTAGGAACAATTTCTGTTCCAGAAGGCAACCAACTGTTAATCAGACCTTTCGATAAACATTGCCTAGGATCTATGGAAAAGGCTATCGTAGCAGCAAATCTTGGTTACAATCCAAGTAACGATGGAGAAACACTTCGTATTGTCATTCCTGCTTTAACGGAAGAAAGAAGAAAAGAATTATCGAAACAAGTAAAAGCAATGGCTGAAGAAGGCAAAGTTGCCATTCGTAACATCCGCCGTGATGCCATTAACGAAATCGATAAATTAGAAGATATTTCAGAAGACATTCAAAAGGGAATGGAAAAAGATATTCAATCATTAACGGATGAATACAACAAAAAAATCGAAGAACTTCTAAAAGAAAAAGAAAAAGAATTGATGACTGTGTAAGAAGTACAAAAGTACTTCTTTTTTTTGGAAACGTCTTTCAAAAAGAAAAAAATTATGGTATCATAAATATGACCATAAGAATAGGGAGTGAATAATATGACAAATTGGTTGGGATTACTAATATCTGTCATTTACATTGTTTTGATTATTAGTATATCCGTTTTCTGTTACAAGAAAAAGAAGTTCTCATTAGAAGACAGCCGTAAGTTTGTACATGTTGGTATGTGTAACTGGTGGCTGATTGCCATGATCTTTTTTGATCAATGGATTTATGCCTGTATTTTGCCTCTGTTGTTTGTCATCATCAATTTCATTAATTTAAAGACAGACAAAATACCAGGAATCGAACGAAAGGGAAAGGATAGAACATTTGGAACTGTCTGGTATGCAATTGCAATGTTAATCCTTGCATTTGTATTGTTCCGTTATCCAGATTACCAATACATCGGTGCCATTGCTATCCTGATACTTGGTTACGGTGATGGTATCGGCGGCTTAGTAAGCGAGTATATCGGTCGGCATAAGTTTCCGATTCCACACAAGACAGCGGAAGGAAGTTTCACAGTATTTATCATATCGTTCATCATTGCTGCTGCACTATTAGAAGCATTGGCAATGACGGATATGACAATTACATATGCATTCTTCATCGCCTGCTTTGCAACGATTACAGAACTGTTCTCTGTTGGTGGAATTGATAACTTTACAGTTCCATTATTTACAGCACTTTGTACATTTTTATTGATGACAGAACCGACGTTCTTAAAGTTCGGAATTGCCTTTAGTATCACTGGCATCATCGTCTTTGTATCGATGCTAAATGGACTTTTAACGTACGGTGGCGGCTTTGCTGCCATGGTCTTAGGAACAGCTGTGTTCTATTTAAATGGACCGGTTGTATTCTGGGCATTGATTTTGTTCTTTGTGACGAGTGCTATGCTAGAACATTATCATAAAAAACCGAAAAAAGATAAAGTAAAAGACATCCGTGATGTTATCGAAAACGGGCTTCCATGCTTACTATTCGGCATCATGTACTACGCAACTGGTAGTGAAATTGCTCTCGTTTGTGAGATGACTGCTATCGCTGGTGTTACAGCAGATACATGGAGTAGTGGTTTAGGATACTTCTCAAAAGAAAAAGTTCGTTCTATCCTAACGTGGAAACCAATTCCAAAAGGTGAATCTGGTGGTGTTACGAGACTAGGTATGGCAGGAGCCGTATTTGGTGCCTTGTTCATCGCACTATTCAGTAGTGTTTTGGGTGGCGATAACATCATTCCGAGATTTGCAATTGTCTTCTTCTTCGGTGTATTCACATCTCTTTTGGATAGTTTATTCGGAATTTTATTACAAGTAAAATACTACGATGAAAAAGAAGGAGTTATCCTAGAAAAGAAACCAAAGAGCATGAAGGGAATTCGCAAAGTGTCAGGTTACGATTTTATCACGAATGGAATGGTAAACTTCTTAACTTCTATGATTGCAGCACTTCTTGCAGGTATGGTTGCATTCCTAGTATTCTAAGAGACGAAAGTCTCTTTTTTTATGTTCTCATTTTTGTTATAATGAAATAGAAGGTAGGTAAGTAACATGGAAGAAAGAGAAAAATTGAGTGTCGAAGAATTTAATCGCATCAAACAAGAATATATTCAATGGTTAGAATCTGTTTCTTCCTGGACTCAAGAAACATACCAGACTGTTGATAATTTTCAAAAAAATCTACTGAGTTACGATTTATCTATGGTTCCTGCTAGCGCATGGGAAGGGTTACCAGTTGCCTGTGGAACTTTAGAAGGAATTTCAATCCCGGCAAATTTCGAAGGAACGCATGCGAATATCGATTTCCACAGCTTGGAAATTGCTCATAATATTGAAAATAAGCATTGGATTACAGAGTGTAATTTCAATGGTTGCAATGTAACTGGATTGGATGAACTAGATTTATACGATTATTATCCTCTATCAAACGATGAAATAAAGAAAGTCTTTGGGAATGACATCATTGCAAAAAATCCACATCGATTTCCATCGGATGAGATACCAAAAGATATTCAAAATCGTTTCTATCAAGAGACATTAACATTTGAAGATATAGAAGCCTATCCTAGCCTATTAAACGTTCAACTGGTGAATAAACCAAAAAATCGCAGTTCGTCTGATGGACGAAATACAGCTGTATATGATTGGAATCCAACTTTGTTAAGCTCTATTCTAAGTCAAGAACCAAAACTATATCAATACATTGCAACAAATCAGATATTGTTACCAAAAGATGTAAAAGTGGAATCCGTTGAACAAGCAGAGCAAGTCATAGCAGAAAAAATCTATAATGAATTAATTTCAGGAAAACCTAGACGGTCAAGTATTTCTCAAAACCCATACAAAATAGAGAATTTTAAAACAAAATATCCGGATTTCTTTTTAAAATATCATCCTGAAATGAATGTAACATTTCAAAATAAAGATTTAGAAAACAGGTTTTATACAAGAAGCCTAACGGTTCAAGACATACGAAATCATTACGAAGAATTAAAGAATATTGATTATCGCTATTTATTACCTGGATTACAACAAGTAATTGAAAAATTTGGTGACCTAGAGCATTTTTTTAATGAAATTCCAAGTATTTTCGATGAAGCATTGGATATTATGAATCAAAGCGAAAAAAACCAAACTTTACAAGAAAAATTATTTGATCATCCATTGCCATTACCGGATTTTGTTAGACGACTAGAAGGATTCTTGATTTGCAATAATCTAAATATTACAGTACTTGATTATTATGTAAGTACTGGTGGTTCAATAGATGAATTATTCAATCAAGGACTATCTGATAGGATCTCTAGATTTTACTTTGATACTTTAGTGAAATTTAATGAGAAAAATGATAATATTTTGCGTGAAAAAATTGAGGTTGGTTCAAACGAATATGTATATATATGGGACGAATTATTAAGCTACCCTAGACAATTTATAGAACAATATCATTTACAAGAACTAGTTTTTTCTAAGTCTGAACTGCAAATCGCGGGAATATCAGAACAACAACTAAAAAATGCTTTCCAGTTAGCTAATAGTGCACTTTTAACTGGAAATTTAGAATATTTATCTATGGCACTAAAAACTTATCCGATGTTAGAAAATATGTTTGAACAGAAAAAACCGATTGACTTTATTGGCAAGGACAAGTTATTAAACTATATCAAAGATAAAAAAATATTGTATTCGATTGTAAGAAAATATGATGTAGAAGATATCCGCAATATCGTTTCTAGACTTGCGACATCTAATTCTTCCGAAATCCAAAGACTTGGAGAAACATTAATTGATCCGATTATGGCATCTGAAAATCCATATGATACATTAGACCAAATTGAAGATATATTTTTAAAAAATAATTTGCCATATGTGGCCAAAGCATATCAAGTCTATAAAATATTAAATCCCGAGTACGCATCAAATTATGGTTCTCCGATGTTAAATGCCAAATCAAGCCGTGGTAAAGATATTTTGATTTTTGCTGATTTGATTAAAGCGTCGTTTGGATCCAATAATCGTTCTGTAATTAATTATTTTGAATCAATCGAGAAAGGAGATAAAATTTTTCGTCGTGTTCTAACAAATCAGAATGAATTAAGTCAGTTATCAAATCGAGATAAAGAGATTTTGGATACTTATCTAGGACATTTGAATGCTCTTTACAATCAAACGATGAAAGGGAGAGCAGCTGGAGTTGCAAATGCTCATCAATTAGGAAAAGATACATACGAAAACGTTTTAGAAATGGCAACGCTTTTTTCTAAAGACGGAAAACTAGATTATAATTTGCCAGATCGTTTAACAGAAATGTTTTGTCATTTTGCTGGAATTGATACATTTGAAGATGCTAAAAATTATATGCACGCCAAAGTAATGATGGCAGATAAAAGACATAGAGAGGAAGCAAAACACGTTTTCACATTAGAAAAAGGAGATTTCGTAAAAGGTTTAAATAGCATTCAATACATTGAATCTATTTTGCAAAACGGTTCGGTATGTAAAGAGTTTTTAGGATCGGCATCTGATAGTGATATGACTCCTCTGGATACCGATGCCACTAGATTACCTGCTACATTAGAAACATTTGACCAAACCTATGCACAAAGATTGAGGTATGGTGATATTTCAGCAGTTTTAAAAAACGATGATAGATTTGTAATAACCACTGATGAAATTGGAAATCCATTAGATAAAAAGGAATATGATACCTCAAAGTTAGAAGCGTTTTGTAATCGCGACAAAGCCTGGGGCATTCGAACTGGTTTTGCTTCTTCCGAAATTGATTATTTCGTTGTTCCTAGTAACGAACGAAAATTAAATTTTGAAATCGTTAAAAATGGATTTTATATTCCTGTTGTAAACGAAGAAGGGAAATTGATTTTTACACCAGAACAATATGATTATATGCGTACAAAGATGCAAGGCTTGTCTTATTATGGACTTGGAGATTCCTTTGAATTTGCCCCTGAAGAGATGCTAATTACAGATGATGTAAGAGAGGTAATGGCACAGAATAAAGGAAATCAGGAAGAGACAAAGAGAAAACGAGATGCCATTTTAAAGACAGTAGAAAGGTGTTTAGAAGGTTCTGGTATCACACCGGTTTATGAGTTAGAGAAAGAATTAGTACCAGGAACTGTAGAAATCATCGATACGGGTTCTACTGGAAGAGATACCAATAAACCAAACGATGGTGACTTCGACTTTATGGTGCGATTAGATAGAGCCTTGATTGCAGATGAACAAAAACTAAAAGAGTTTAAAAACTTACTACGTCAAGAATTAGGAGCACATGCTAAAGATGCCAGTGAAACGGGTAAAGGAGATTTCAGATATAAAGGAGTCTCTTTGGACGGCCTAGACGAACCAGTCGATGTTGATATGACATTTATTCAAAAGACTGATAAAGTGGATTATTCGACTGATATGTGTCTAAGGGATAGGTTAGAAACAATTCGTAATCTTTCTGAAGAAAAGTATCAAGCAGTTCTTGCAAATGTTATTATTGCTAAAAAGACTTTGAAAGAAGGGAAATGTTATAAACCGTTCCATTCTAATGTCGGTGAAAATGGGTTAGGTGGCGTTGGAGTTGAAAACTGGATTTTACAAAATGGTGGATCTTTCTACGAGGCGAGTAAAACATTTTTAGAGGCAGCAGAAGAGACTAAAAAAGAAGTAGAAACCGATTCTGATACTGCATCTATGTCGCAGGAAGCAAAAGAAAAAGCAGAGTTTGATCGTTTCAAAGATCGTTATCAAATCTGGGATTTTGGTAAGAATCATACGGCAGAAGAAAAGGATGTTTACCCACATAATGAATTCGTATATGACAATATGGCAGTAGATGGATATATAAGAATGAAGGAAACTCTTCGTGCTTATGTCAAGAAAGTGGATTTAGAAAGGCAAAATCAAAGTTCCAATGTAGAAGAAAGAGCAGACCAAATTGTAGCGGCAATGGCTAATGGAACAATCGATGTAGAAGGAAATACACAGCAAGAAACAGAAACAACACACCGTACTCTTGGATATGCAGATAACATCAGTTTGTATTTGATGTACACCGTATCGGCTTTATCGATTTTACTATTAATTGCATGTGTTTTATTCCGTTAAAAAAGTATTTACTGGAATTGATTTTTGTGCTATATTAAGTCTATCGGCTTTTGACGAAAGAGTAGTAGTAAACTTCCTGTTAGATAGAAAGACTTGGGTTGATGGAACAAGTTTAACACGGTTTATGAATTCGCTTTCCGAGCTCCTATTAATAGTAGGCGGTTTTTCCCGTTATCCAAAAAGAGGTCATAGTTTTTTATGATAAAATAAGGTGGTACCACGAAAGCATTTCGTCCTTTGGAGGAAATGCTTTTTTTTATGGAAGGAGTGATATATTTTGCGAAAACGTCACATTGCCGTATTAGTTATTCACGGCTTTTCTTCATCATCTATCGAGATGGAAGAGTTAGTAGCAGACTTGAACTTAGAACCCAAGTTTGACGTCTTTGCATTTACTCTTTCCGGTCACGAAGATGGCAAGTTAAAGGGTGTCAGCAAAGAAGATTGGAAAGATGATGTGGAAGAATGGATGATGTATCTCTTATCGCAAGGATACCGTAAAGTCTATTTAGTAGGTCATTCGATGGGCGCAATGTTAGCAGTAGAACTGGCAGTTAAATACAAACAAGTAAAGAAACTAGTTTTAGTTTCTCCAGGCGTGTACTGTGGCAGTTTCTTACAGATGGCAGAAGATATCGCTCATCCTATAAAAGCCATCAAAGAAGAAGACTCTTCTTATCAAAATATGATTCGCAAACTATTTTGCGTCAATCATAAAGCCCATAAAGAATTGCGAAAGTTGATTGCGGAAGAACGACCACTTTTGGATGAGGTGACATGTCCAGTACTCGTTATGCAAGGAGACAAAGATGAGGTTGTTCCAAAGAAGGCATCTTACTATGCATATCGTCATGTAAAAAGTAAAAAGAAAGAATTGATTATTGTAGAGGGTGGCAGACACAACTTACTATTAGGGAGTAGAAGACGGGACTGCATCCGCTATATTCATAAATATTTAAAAGGAGGATTATCATGGATATTACGAAAACGAGTCAAGAAATCAAAAATGAATTAGAAACAGATTTACAAAACGTACAAACAAGTAAAGATTTACAAGATTTGAGAGTAAAATATTTAGGAAAAAAAGGAATGGTAACAGCACTTACCAAAGATATGTCATCTTTATCTATCGAAGAAAAGAAAGAAGTTGGAAAAGTTGCCAATGAACTAAAAAATGAAATCAGTACGATTCTAATGGAAAAAGAACAAAGTTTCAAGGATGCTGAAATCAAAGAAAAATTGAACAAAGAAAAAATTGACGTGACCCTTCCAGCTACCGAGGTACACGTTGGAGCTCCGAACATTTTGGAGAAAGTAATCGAACAAGTAGAGGACGTTTGTCTTCGTATGGGATACGATGTTGTCGATGGCCCAGAAGTAGAGGAAGATAAGTACAACTTCGAACTTTTGAACATTCCGAAAGGACATCCCGCAAGAGATGCTCAAGATACGTTCTACATCCAAGATGATGAAGTTTTACTTCGTAGTCAAACTTCTCCAGTTCAAGTTAGAACGATGATGAAGTATAACGGTACGGAACCAGTTCGTATGATCTGTCCAGGTAAAACGTATCGTAGAGATGATGACGATGCAACGCATTCTCATCAGTTCATGCAAATTGAAGGATTGTTGGTAGACAAAGACATCTCTCTATCCGATTTAAAAGGAACGGTCGATGAAATCGTCAAAGAACTATTCGGTTCATCTGTAGAAACGCGATTCCGTCCAAGTTATTACCAATTTACAGAGCCATCTGTAGAAGTCGATATCTCTTGTTTTAACTGCCATGGAAAAGGTTGCAGCCTTTGTAAAAACACTGGTTGGATAACGGTTGCTGGAGCAGGTATGGTTCATCCGAACGTACTTCGTAATTGTGGTTATGATCCAGCTGTTTGGTCAGGATTTGCATTCGGTTTTGGTGCCGAACGACTAGCAATGTTAAAGTATGATATTGACGATATTCGTACCTTTTATTTGAACGATTTAAGAGTAGTCAAACCATTTGATAGAAAGGAAGGTCAACATGATTAGTTTAGAATGGGTCAAAGATTATATTGATATTGAAGACCAAGATTTAAAAGAATTAGCAGTTAAAATTACCAAAGCGGGAATCAATGTTGAGAAAGTAATTACCAATCATATCGATCATTTGGTAATCGGTAAAGTAGTAGAGTGCAAAGATCATCCGAACAGTGACCACCTACATGTATGCCAAGTAGAAATCGGTAACGGATATACGACACAAATCGTCTGCGGTGCAGAAAATGTAAAAGAAGGCATTAAAGTAATCGTTGCCATGCCAGGAGCAGTTCTTCCAGGAGACTTTGAAATCAAAGCAAGCAAGATTCGTGGTGAAGAATCGAACGGTATGATTTGTGCTTTATTTGAACTTGGTTTAGAAGAAAAAACAGACGAAACGTATGCCAAAGGAATTCACGTTTTAGCAGATGATGCTCCAGTTGGGGAAGATCCAATGAAATACTTGGGGCTTGATGATACGAGATACGAACTAGATATTCATAAACATAGAAATAACGATTGTTATTACCATATCGGTTTTGCATATGAAATTGCTGCTATTTTAAATCGTAAAGTAACTCTTCCAGAACGTAGTTACAAAGAATCCAAAGAAACGATTGCTGACTATATCAATCTCAAAGTAGAGACACAAGATTGTCCATACTATTCTGGTAAAATTGCTAATAACGTCGTGATTAAAGAAAGCCCTGATTTTATCAAGAAACGTCTAGTAGCAGCTGGAATGCGTTCTATTAATAACGTCGTCGATATTTCTAACTACGTCATGTTAGAATACGGTCAGCCACTTCATTTCTTCGATTATGACAAACTAGGAAAACAGGTCCTAGTAAGAAATGCTAAAGAAGGCGAAAAAATTGTAACGTTAGATGGTAAGGAACGAATTCTAGAAGCAAACGATATCGTCATTACGGATGGCAAAGAACCTGTTTGTATCGCCGGAATTATGGGTGGTTTAAATAGTGATGTTGATGAAAATACGAAGACCATCTTTATCGAAAGTGCCATTTTTAATCCTGTTCAGACACGTTATACTTCTGCTAGATTAAACTTGAAGAGTGAGGCATCCATTCGTTATGGCAAAGGCCTAAGTGAAGAATATACCAAACAAGCCTTAGATCGTGCTTGTCATTTGTTAGAGAAATATGCAGATGCTACGATTATATCAGGCAGTGTTTTAGAAAACCGTATTCCAGATGAAAAGAAAACAGTAACGTTCCGAAAAGAAGAAGTAAATAAATTACTAGGAATCGAAATTAGTGAAAGTGATATGGAACATGAATTGGACCGTTTAGATTTCCCATACACATTGCAAAATGGAGTATTTACAGTTGAGATTCCAAAACGTAGATTAGATATCGATCCGAACGTAAACGATATTGCAGAAGAAATCGGTCGTCTTTACGGATATCAAAATTTAGTATCGACACTTCCTCGAGTTCCAATTAGAAAAGGTGCATATGTCGGTGCCGTTGCCCTTCGCAAAGACTTATCAAAAAGACTTCGTAGTCTTGGTTTAAACGAAGTAAAAACGTATACGTTAACATCACCAACGATGGCCTCTAAATTCCGTTATGAAACAAAAGAACAAATCGTTTTACCAAATCCGATGAGTGTCGATAAAAGTGTCATTCGGACGAGTATTTTACCATCCTTGCTAACCGTTTATGAATACAACAAGGCAAGAAAAGTAAGCGACGTTATGATTTATGAAATTGCAAACACTTACGATAAGAATCGTGAAGAAGATGCAAAAGTAGCCATTTTGATGAAAGGAAACTATATCCAAAATTCATGGAGCACGACTGGTATGAAGACCGATTTCTACTTAATGAAAGGAATTTGCGAAAACGTTTTAAATTATTTAGGATTCCAAAATCGCTATACATTCCAGCCAAAAGAAATTGCAGACCTTCATCCAGGTATCAGTGCGGAAGTATTGCTAGATAGAAAACCGATTGGTATCATCGGTAAAGTTCATCCATCTACTTGCAAAGATGACGTTTATGTAATGGAACTTTCTATGACTGCTTTGATGAAACCAGGTAAGAACTTGAAATTCAAAGCGGCTCCAAAATATCCAGAGATTTCAAAAGACATGGCATTTATCGTTTCTAAAGATGTTACAAACGATCAAATTACAAATGTCATTCGTCGTGCTGGTGGCAGAAACTTGGTAGACATTTCTGTATTCGATGTATACGTTGGCGAAAACGTAGGTGAGGGTAATCGCTCTATTGCATACACTGTTACATTTAATGATCCAACGAGAACATTGAACGATGAAGAAGTCATGCAAGTATTTAATAAGATTATCGAGGAAGTTTGTAAGACTTGTCATGCAACATTAAGAGACAAATAAAAAACGGGAATTCCCGTTTTTATTTTGCATTGATAGCAGTTTTCAAAGTCGTCAAGATTTGATTTTTCATATCGTCGTTTGCATTTTGCCATAACAGTTCAAAAAACACTCCTGTTCCTGGCAAAGTCATCTCATCTTGTTCTTGAATGGAAGATTCGATTGACTCTCTAAGAGCATTCTCGTCGTCTCCTTTAAAATTTTGAATAATGTGTTTTCTAATATCAATATTGTCCATATGATCATCCTTTCGTATGTTAGTATGAATTATTTTAATAATAATATACAAAAACAGTAGTATTTTTTATAAAAATTCGATATAATTTAACTAACGATAGGAGGAAAGTATATGTGGATTTGGATTGTAGTCGGCATCGTCGTAGTTTTACTAATTATCGTTGCTGCAACATATAATAGTCTAGTAGTACTAAGAAACAAAAAAGATGATCAATGGAGTCAAATTGATGTCCAACTAAAGAGAAGAGCAGACCTGATTCCAAACTTAGTAGAAACAGTAAAAGGATATGCGAAACATGAAAGTTCAACATTAGAAGAAGTAATCCAAGCAAGAAATTCATTTGTATCTTCTAAAACACCAGAAGAAGAAATGAAAAATAGCAACATGTTGACAGAAGCAGTTTCTAAATTGTTTGCTCTAGCAGAAAGTTATCCAGACTTAAAAGCCAATCAAAATTTCTTAAGTTTACAAAACGACTTAAAAGACACAGAAGAAAAGATTGCGCTTGCAAGACAATTCTATAACGATACCGTTCTAACGTACAACAACAAAGTACAAACGGTACCAACGAACATTGTTGCATCTTTATTTGGATTCAAAAAAGCAGAATTCTTTGAAATTCAAGAATCTGAAAAAGAAACACCAAAAGTATCTTTTTAGAATGAGCAAAAGAATGAAATGGCTTGCCTAGATAGGTGAGCTTTTTTTGGAGGAAAATATGAGAGAATACAAGAAAAACGGTATCAAAATCAAATCGTTCGCAACGAATATTTGGAGAGTTTTAATCGTTGCGATATGGTTTTTACCAATGGCAGTTTTCGCCGATGGAACCGACCGCTTTTATGTCGATATCACAATTTTAGAAAATGGCGATATCGCTGTCAAAGAGGCGATTTCATTAGAGGGAAAGTACAACGGTTCTTATCGTGAAATCGAATATCAAAATCCGTATGCAACTAAGTTTACGGGAATCTATGCCAACTTTGCAGGTACGACGGATATTTATAATGGAACAGGAATCAAAGATATTAAAATCTATCGAATTCCAAAAAGCAGTTTTCATTCGATTTCCGATATGACAAGAATTCAAAATGAATTTCGGAAAGTAAATTCCGCCGATAACGGCGATAGATTTGTATACACAGAAGAAAGCATCACGGCTGGAGTTTACTTAAAAATGTTCATGCCAAGTAGCGAAGATAGTGTATTCTATATCGAATATACAATTGAAGATGCCGTCGTCATTCATAACGATGTAGCAGAACTTTACTGGAATGTTTTAGGAAGTGGATACACCGAAGACATCGAAGACTTTCAAGTCTTAATTCATTTGCCGGGTGATGATTCCGACTTACGAGTTTGGTCTCACGGCCCTTTGACAGGAGAAAATAAAATCATCGATACGCGTACGGTTTCTTTTACAGATTACGACGTAGACTCTTATACCGCTGAGACGATTCGTCTTATGTTTGCGAAGTCACTAGTGCCGTCTGGAACGAAAGTATCCAATGTCGATGGTAGAGACTATATTTTGCAGTACGAACAACAGATGGCTGATGAGGCTAATGCGTACCGCGAACAAGCCCGTATAGAACTTATTAATGAGGCATCCCAAACGGTCTTAGATTTAGAAGAAAATCAGACGATGTACTATTACAATCGTGCTTTGGAAGCAGTGAATTCTCTTCCTGATGATGTCACCGAGAAAGCAGATTTCTTAGCGCGAATTGAAGCTTTAAAAGACGTTGTCAACGAAGATTGGATCAAAGATTTAGATGCCGATATCAAATGGTTCCGTGAGTATCCTTCTAACTACGACTTAGAGATGATTAAAGAGCAAATAGAAGAGGGATTCGACGAAGAAAAGAAACAAGAATATTATGCCATGATGCCAGAACTAGAAGATATTTTGTATCGTCACAATGTCAAAGATTTAATCCAGTCGACGATTATTCTTTTCATTCCACTTGTTATCATTTTAGCATTCGGCATCAGGGCTTTAATCCATAACCGGAAAGACCGCAACGCATTTGGCCAAAAGTACTTCCGTGATTTTCCATCCGAAGATACGCCAGGTGCTATTGAATACTTGACACTAAATAAAGTGACGACAAATTCTGTAGCTGCCACCATTCTAGATTTAATTCGTAGAAAAATTATCAAAGCAGAAGAAATTCCTGGCAAAAAGAAAAATAGCAAAGATACAGAATTGACGTTAATAGATACCAATTATCACGGCACACCTGAAGAAAATTTGTTGATCAAGTTGTTGTTCACCATCGTTGGCAAAGATCACAAATGTACGCTAAAAGAACTACAAGATTATGGTACGAGATCGGAAGCAAAAGCAAGACGAATTCGCAGTACCATCAATACCTTTACGGAAGAAAGTAAAGAAGAGATAGAAAAGAAAGGATACGTAGAAAAGGCAAATGTGAAGTCTTGTCTTGCTACGACAGGTGTTATCATCGTTGCATTCTTTGAATTTATGTTCATCTTCTATGCTCTTCGTAATTTCTCAAATGGTTGGTTATATTTAATTTATTTTGGAATATTGTTTGCAATTATTATTTTCTACTTTACGGAAATTAGCAATTACGTCAAACGAAGTGAAGAAGGTAGACTTTTATATTCCAAATGGTTAGCACACCGAGCATTCCTAAATGATTTCGGTAGATTCCCGGAAAAAGAATTACCAGAAATTCATTTATGGGAAAAATATTTGGTAACAGCAACGATATTCGGTATTGCTGACAAAGTTAAGAAACAGATGGAACTAAAAGTTGCAGACTTCGATACCGATACGATGTATGTTTGGAACAACTACATGTTGTCTTATAGCATTGCCCGCTCGATCAACCGTTCCGTATCATCTTCTCTGTCCCAAGCAAATTCTACCATCTCGAGAGCACAAGCTGCTAGCAGTTCATACTCCTCTGGAGGAGGATTCGGTGGTGGATCATCCTTCGGCGGCGGAGGCGGCGGAGGTGGAGGCGGCGGTGGCCGTTTCTAAAAGACCTTTACGAAAGGTCTTTTTTTTCGGTATAATGTTTATGGTGATTTAAGATGTACATCAGAGTAAAAGGAGACTTACTTGAAGTCAAAATTGAACATAAAAGAACAACACGGAATACGTATATGAGAGTCAAAGAAGGAAATGTCCTACAAGTGACAACCAATCCGTTTACGACAGAAGGCATGATTCGCAAAATTTTAACAGAACATATCAAAGAGATTGAGCGTATGTACGAATTTCAAAAGAAGAAAGAATCATATGAAGATAAATTTTATTATTTAGGAAAAGAATACGACGTTGTAGGAACCAATGAAAAAGAAGTGCGATTAGGTACTAGCAAAGTATTTATTCCAAAGGATTTCGACATTAACAAATGGTATTTGGAAAAAGCACGGCCAGTGTTTCAAGAACATTTAGATGCATGTTACCATAAATTCTCTCGAGTGATTCCATATCCGACGTTAAAAATTCGTAAAATGAAATCTAGATGGGGTGTATGCAATACCAAAACTCATGCCGTGACACTCAATTTGGAATTGATTAAAAGAGAGACCCATTTATTAGATTATGTCATCTATCACGAGCTATCTCATTTGATAGAAGGGAACCATTCCAAAAGATTCTGGAATGTCGTCGAAGAAAACTTTCCAGATTACAAAGAAGCACGTGATGAATTAAAACGATACGAATAAAAATATTGTCAAAAAATAGAACCAGCGCTATAATAGAATTGTAATTATAGTAAGAAGTTTTAATTACAGTAGTAGTAAAGTAGTAAAAAAATTAGAGAAAATTATTAATAGATGAAATCTGTAAAAATTATTTTATGCTCACTGTTAGTAACTTCTCTTATGTCTTGTTTGGGAATCAGACTAGTAGATGCAAGTACTAGTGAGTATTCTCGTTATGTTGGTTTTGGTGGAGATTTTGTAATTCCGGGAGGATTTGGAAACTATGTTTCGAATGTTTACGATCGTGAAACAGGTAGTCCAGAATATATGACACAATATGGTGCATGGGATACGTTATCAGCAGACCCTCGTGCCATTTTAGCTAGAATAGATGTAGGTAGTCAACATGGACCGTGGTATGCATTGTCAGATCGTGTAAGGAAAACAATGGACGACAGTTTGGCAGTGGAGATGCCTGCTGTCGCTTTAGAATTAAAACCAAAGAGCTTTTTGGTTACAGGGACAAGATTTTCTGGTAATTGGGAACTTTGGTAGTTTAGTAGAAGTTTTGTAATGAAAAACTTCTTACTAAATTACAAAATGGAGAGTATTTATGTGGAATTTTATAAAAAGTTATTATATTTTTTTCGTATTACTAATGATTGTAGGAGTAGCAATTGTATATACTGGATGGAGTTATCATGACAATCAGGTTTTTATAGAGGAACTGGAAACGTCTTTAAAAGAGCGATGTTTAAAAGACATGACTGTTTCAGAGTACTGTGAAGATTATGTAAGCCGAGATCCATCACAAAAAATAGATACGTTTTCAACGACATCTGACCTGATTACAAACATGAGCTGGTTACATATCTTATCTGTGTTTGTAATTGTGTTACCAATTGCAATTGTCTCGCATCGTAAATTAAAAAAAGGATATGTCAAAAATATTTTAACGAGACAAAACTATTCGAAATTTCAGAAAAAGTTGTATCTATCAGTATCGAAGTATGCCACTGGATTTGTTATCATTGGAATCATGATTTTTATCGTATCGTTTATATTATCTGGTCATTTTGATGTGGCACTCACAAAAGCAAATGTTTCGGAATCATCATTGATTGCGGCCTTACCGTGGATCAAGACGAATACCAATCCGTGGCTTGAAATTGGAATTTGGTTTGTATCTTTATATTTAGTTGGATTGCTAATTAGTACCATCACATTGCTTGTTTCTAAAAAAAGTACCAATGTACTGGTTACCGTCTTAGCCACTTATTTTTATTTCTTTATCCTGGAAGTAGTTATCAGTGTAGGAATATCTAGTTTTTTACTATCTAATGTATTCCATATGACAAGTATCAGTTCATCCTTATCTTTATTTTCTGTTTGGAATTTTGGTACAAATCAATCTATCATATCGCTAATTTGGTTAATTCTATTGAATGTTGTTGCAATCATGATTTATTATTTTGTATATCGGGATAAAGAGAAATTGGTGATATCAAGTGAAAGATAAAGTTCTAGGAAGATGTTATCAACTGCGAAATTTTATGGAAACAAATGAGTTTCGCGTTTTTATCTTTGTTGCAACGCTGGTTTCCATCTATGGTTTTTTCGCCTCATCGACAAGCACCTTATACGAAACCGCTTTAGTTAGTAGTTTGATTTTTTATCATTTTCGCTTTGCATTATTAATTTTATTTTTACTATCGACTGTTACTGTAAACACAATCTATCAAAAGAATTATTTTATGATGTGTCGTTATCGAAATCAAAAAGAATATTTAAAAGAGAAAATGAAAAGTATTTTGATAATAAATATCGTTTTATTTATATTGTCATTGGCCATTCTACTGATTATCTTAAATTTGACGAGTGTTCACGGAATCGAAATATTGAATGGTTTGCGATATTCCATTACTAACGTTTCATTCTTACTAATTTTAGTAGTTCGTTATTTATTGATTTTAAACATATTAAGTGTCATTCAACTCTGTCTTTTTGAACGAATTGGTCAAAAGAAAACCATGTTAATTTTTATTGTTTGGTACGTGATTGCAATTTACAGCGGTTTTCGTTCACGGTTTTCACTCAGTTCTTATTTTGGATACTATTTATTTTCATCTTTAAGAGAAGAATTGATTTGTAGTGCTGCATATATAATGATTCTATTACTAATTGCGTTCATTGTATATCGTTTGGCAATACGAGTGAAAGGAAGTCAAAATGAATTATGATTCGATATTTTATGAAAAAAGATATGCAAGTTTTATGTCAAAAATATTTCCGTTATTGTTGGGCTTTTCTCATTGTTGGTGCTCTTCTGTTTACTAGTGATGTTTTAATGGATCGAACGCGCTTTGTACAAACTTGTATCGAACGAATGCTTGGAATATCTCGTAATACAGATCTTATTTCAATAGCAATGTCTCTATTGAATTTCACCTTAATTAGTTTAATATCTGTCGGTATCTTTTTAGATGATTTTTCTTTTGGATTTGAAAATATTTTTCTTCGTATCAAAAAGAAAGATTGGCTATTATATCGATGGATACTGAATGCCATTTTTATTTTAATCATGAAGGCGGTTCTATATTTATTTGCTTTATTAATTTATTATGTAGCGACTAGGCAAAACGTTTTTCAAATGATTACGCCGTCCATATTTTTTCTTGATTACCTTCGTACCATGACACTTTCGTTTTTATTAATAGGAATCAAAATATCTTCTCAGAATCGATGGTGGTGTCTCGTTTCAATTATTGCTTTTGCAATCGTTTTGTGTTATACCGTCTTCTATCTATATACAAAATATTTTATTGGAATCATATTGGGATGCTTGGTTGTAACTTTGGTTATCAATATCGTATCTTTTCACAAAAATGGTAATTATTTGTTTGAGAAAGGAAATTTATTATGAAAATAGAAGTTAAAAATATTAGTAAAAAATTTAAGTCAGAAGATGTTTTAAAAGATGTCAATATGACGTTAGAAGGTGGGCATATTTATGCTTTTGTAGGAAGAAATGGTTCTGGTAAAAGTGTTCTTCTTAAAATAATTTGTGGTTTTTATAAACCGACTTCTGGAGAAGTTTTATTCGATGGAATCGATTATAACAAAACCAATTCGTTTCCACCATCACTCAGAGCCTTAATAGAGCATCCTTCTTTTTTAAATGATTTATCGGGTTATAAAAACTTAGAAATATTAGCGAATATTCAACATAAAATTGGTCGTTCTGAAATTGAAAAAGCAATGATTCAAGTTGGATTAGATCCCAAGAATTCTAAAAAATATGGGACGTATTCATTGGGAATGAAACAGAAATTAGGAATTGCTCAAGTCATTATGGAAAATCCAGATATCATGATTTTAGATGAGCCTTTTAATGGCGTAGAAGAAGAAACTGTTCCATTGCTTCGCAATCTATTATTAGAAAAAAAGAAAGAAGGGAAATTGATTGTAATTGCATCTCACATCAAAGAAGATATCCAGTTTGCGGATGATATTTATTTGTTTCAAGATGGAATCGTACAAAAACAACGTTAAATTTGACGCGCTGGCATTATTGTGATATAATTAGGCATCAATAGGGGGGGATAACTATGGTAGAAAAACAAATTCGTGGATGTATTCATGCAGAATGCGTCTCAAATGTAGATAATCCGGTATATCAAATAGATCATGAATACAACGTTTATGTATTACCTACATTTGGTGCTTGGATGGGGGATATAGAAAATGAAAGCCATCTAAAGAAATATGGGGATTATAAATTGAACGGCTACGAACTAATACTCGGACCTGCTTCCAGTCACTATGGAGGATACGGAGTTTATTGTAAAAATTATCGAGAACTATATCAATCAAAACTAGATTATATAGACGAAATAATGAAAAGAAAAGATGCCGCAGCAACAAAAAAACTTCTTATACAAATGTGGTTAAATGACGAGTGGATTACAACTAGCCCTAGGATAGATTTTCAACTAAAAGAGGTTTTTAGATTGATAATGGCAACAACTCCTCCTAGGGAAGACTTTAGTGAAGAAAGTATAAATAGAGTTGAGAAAGTACTTTTTTTAGAATATAAACCATCAACTGAGGTCTGTTAAAAGACTTCTTTTTTTGATATAATAGCAACTAGGTGATGCGATGTGACAATTACAAGTTTTGATAACGAGAAAATTAAAACATATATGAAACTAAAAGATAGAAAGTATCGAGATAAATTAGGATTGTTCTTAGTAGAAGGAACGCATTCTGTTATCGAGGCATATCGGGCTGGTTCCTTACAAGAAGTGATTTTAGAAAGTGATGAATTAGTACCAATTACGGCACCAACGGTCGTAGTGAGTGCGGAAATCATGAAGAAGTTATGCGAGACTACCTCTCCGGTTCACGTTTTAGGACTTTGTAAAAAGAAAGAAGTAACGGAGTTAGGAAATCGTATTTTACTTTTAGATGGAGTCCAAGATCCTGGCAATTTAGGAACGATTATTAGAAGTGCTGCTGCTTTTGAAGTAGACACAGTCGTGTTAGGAAAAGGAACGGTCGACTTGTATAATCCTAAAACTCTTCGTAGTACCCAAGGAATGGTATTTCATGTAAATACGATGCGTGCTTCGTTAGAAGAAGTCATTGCAAAGTTAAAAGAACAGGACATTCCAATTTATGGCACAAAAGTAGAATATGGAGATGACGTCAGATCTCTTTCTATGCGCGACATGAATTCTTTTGCTCTCATTATGGGAAACGAAGGAGCGGGTGTCAGACCAGAAATTTTAGAATTATGCGATAAATTTTTATACATTCCGATGTCTTCTAAAGTAGAATCGTTGAATGTTGCCGTTGCATCTAGTATTTTGTTATACGAATTTTATACAAAACGAATGGATAAAGAACAGTAGATGAAGTGATTTTTAGGGGGAATTATTATGAAAAATGCAACTCGATTAAATGATGAACAATGTACAAAAATATTAGCCAATTATTTAGAAATGTATATAGCAGTAGAAAACTTAACAGTGATACATCGCGTCGTTCCGAGAACGAGTGGTTTCGATATTGTACATGAACTACGATATGTACAGCCACAAAGAAATGATATCGAAACATCATGTTTAACAATGTTAAACGAAAAAAATTATTCCGATTTATTAGCAGAAGCATTACGTCAGAAAAACTATGATTTACGTAGATTAGATTATCGTTATGACTCTGATTTGACAGTGACTCAAAGTGCTCAAGTTTTTCCAAAAAGAGAAAAAAGAAAAAAGAAAAGAGATTCTAGATCGACACTAATCAAAGTTAAAAAGTAAAAAGGAGGTGCCATATGGATTACGTATACATTGGTAAAATTGTCAATACACACGGTATTAAAGGAGAAGTACGAATTCTTTCCAACTTTGAAATGATTCCAAAAGTGTTTCAAAAGGGGATGACGTTTTATATTGGTAAGAAAAAAGAAGCCAAGGTTGTAACTTCATATCGTCATCACAAAGTATTTGAAATGGTGACATTCGAAGGCATCGATAACATTAATGATGTCCTTTACATGAAAGGATTAAATGTATTTGTAAATCGGGAAGATTTAAACTTACAACCAGGTGAATATTTAGATCAAGATTTAATTGGGTTCCACATTTACATGGATGGCGAAGAAAAAGGAACGATTACAGAAATTCGCGAATCTGCAAAAAATCATAAGTTGTTTATCGTAAAGACAAAAGAGAAGAAAGTATACGCTCCATACGAGCGCGAGTTATTAGAAAAAGTGGATCTTGTAAACAAAAGAATCGATTATGCAAAGATAGAAGGGTTGTTTCAATGAAAATAGACGTTTTAACATTGTTTCCAGAAATGTTTAATGGCTTTCTTACAGAATCGATTATCAAAAGAGCGATTGAACAAGGCCATGTCAGTGTAAGAATTCACAATTTTAGAGATTACTCCAAAGACCCACATCACAAAGTGGATGATACCCCTTACGGAGGTGGGGCTGGAATGGTTCTAACTTGCCAACCGATATACGATGCCATTCAAGACTTGCGTGATGAAGACTCTCTTGTCATTATGTTGACACCAGATGGGAAACCTTATCAGCAAGAAGTGGCATACGGTTTGAGCAAAAAGAAACATCTCATTTTACTTTGTGGTCATTATGAAGGATTCGACGAACGAATTCGTTCCTTTTGCGATATGGAAATCAGTATCGGTGACTATGTTCTAACTGGTGGCGAAGTACCTAGCATGGTTATCATGGATTCTGTTATCAGATTGCTACCAGGTGTCATTCAAGAAGAAAGCCATATCGAAGATTCATTCCACAACAATTTATTAGATTATCCAACGTATACCAAACCGAGAGAATTTAACGGAATGAAAGTGCCAGATGTACTTCTAAATGGAAATCACAAAGAAATTATGGAATACCGTCAAAAAATGAGTTATAATAAAACTAAAGAAAGAAGACCAGATTTATTAGAAAAGTAGGGGATAACATGCCAATCAATCAAAGATATTACGTTGTCAAAAACAAAGATGAACAGTCAATCACGTATTTCGAATACGATAAGATGAATGGCCTTTCCATCACACCAAAGAAAAACGTGAAAATTAAAGATGCCATCAACGTCAATAAAATGGTCATCATCAACCCAACTTTCGTCGAGAAAATGATCGATATGAAATTAAACAAACGCTTTCAACTTCTCTTACAGATGATTATGGCTCTCTATGAAAGTGACGACGATACGGGAGAAGGATACCGGCATGCCTTAAACGAAGTAAATAAGTTAAGAGAAGAAACCTACAACAAATATTTTAAATTAATGACAGAAGAAAAACAGGAATTGTTCGAAAAGAAAATATCGATACTAGAAGCAGAATTAAGAGAACGATTAAGCAATATTTTAGAAAATAACTACTACCGTGATGATTATGGTAGAGGTGCAAGATAAAAAGTGCTTGTCTTTTAAAAGCCTTTGTGATATAATTTTAAACATTGGATCCGCTGTTACTTATTTTTGATATGATCCAGGAAAACACAAAAGGAGGGATATCTAATGGCAAATGTAATCGATAAAATCAATGCCAAACAAATGAACCCAAATGTACCTGAATTCCGTGTTGGAGATACGTTAAGAGTAGATGTAAAAATCATCGAAGGTAAAAGAGAACGTATCCAAGCATTCGAAGGAATTTGTACAGCTAGAAAAGGTTCTGGTGTAAGTGAAACATTTACAGTTCGTAAAGAATCTTACGGTGTTGGGGTAGATCGTATCTTCCCAGTTCATTCACCAAGTATTGATAAAATCACAGTTGTTAAGGCTGGCCGTGTAAGACGTGCAAAACTAAACTTCTTAAAAGGCCGTCAAGGACAATACAAGATTCGTGCAAGACAAGCAAAATAAGGCATATGCCTTATTTTTTGTTTGTGAAGTTTTTCCGTTGGAAGAAAAACAACTTTATGATATAATGGTATAGAATAGAGGATGATAAAAATGAAAGATATTGTAAAAACGGTGTTACCATATGTAATTATTTTAGCAGTTGTCATTATACTTAAAGTGTTTATCGTGACACCAGTAAAAGTAAACGGAACTTCCATGTATCCAACGTTGTCTTCCGGCGATATTTTAATTTTAAATAAGACGTCATACTGGTTTAGTGATATCAAGCGCTTTGACATTGTCGTAATCAACAATGAAGCAGTAGGTCGTGAAATGATCAAACGTGTTATTGGTCTTCCCGGAGATAAGATTGAATATCGCGATTCTAAGTTGTATGTAAATGATGAAGAAGTGCCAGAAGAGTTTACGCATAAAGAAACGGCAGATTTTAATCTTTCTGAGTTAGAAGTGACGACAGTTCCAGAAGGAAATTATTTCGTCGTGGGAGATAACCGTACAGATTCCTATGATTCTAGATACTTTGGTTTTATTGCAGAAAACGAAATTGAAGGAAAAGCAAATCTTTTAATTTTTCCATTCACGAGGTTTGGAACGGTAAAATAATGGATACTGATATCGTAGTCACTACACTTTGTGACAAAAAAGAGATTGCAAACTCCATTTAAACGGAATTATTAAAAAAGAAACTAGTTTCCGGATGTCAATTAACAACTTATGAAAGTACATATTGGTGGCAAGGAAACATCGAACCAGCGACAGAATATCATTTGGAAATGCATTCTAAAAAATCGTTGTATCCAGAAATTGAAAAAACAATTCGTTTTCTTCACGATTATGAGACTGCTGAAATTTCGTATCATGAAATAAAAGGAAGTGCAGAGTTCATAAATTGGATTCAGAGTGAAACAACCAACTAGCAATGGTTGTTTTTTAATAATAAAATACTCCTTTGTTAGTTCAATAGTAAAATTCAAAACATGTTCGTGATAAATATGAAAATTCAGATTTACATGCTAGAAAAGTAGATGAAATCATTTTAGAAAATGACTTTGATTATGTCGGATTACAAGATGTCTCAATCGAAAATTCAATATAAAAGATAAAAATTAGACTATATCTTGATTTTGCAGAGATAGGATATCGAAGAGACTAGAACAATCGATATACAAACTTCTGATCACAAATTAATTTCCGTAAAAGTAAAAAGATAATAAAAATTGCACTTTGATGAAGTGCAATTTTTTGCTGGAATCATTACCGTGTCATAGCAGGTATCTGAATGTATGAAGAAGTGTATTGTAGAAGAGAGTCTAACGTGACGTTGTCAGTATAAATTTGTCCTTGGTGAGTAAAACTGATTTCAAATCCTTGTCTAGGTTCTAGCACTTCCTTTAGACTATTTTGTTGTTCTTCCTGTATCTCATCTGGCAAGTAAATGAGTGCTGATGCACCTTCTAATTGAATGAGAACAATACCGTTTTGGGCCGCTTCCTCTCCCGCCTCAAACGGAGTACTATTTAACCGATTGGAAGGAAATCCTAATTCTGAACTAACTTGACGAGTTGCATCATTATGATGAAGAACTGTTCGATCAATGATAGAAGTTACTATCTTTCCATCCCCACTAATTCCAATGGCACCACGATTGAATTGATAAACTGTTCCGGAATAATCTCTAGGGCTTCCCCATAATCTGTTCCGAAAATTTATTGTGGTCCCTTGTAAAGAGCTACCGTTCGACGTTGGCGAAGGAATGTTTGCCGCTCTTTGTAAATCAGTTTGTGTTGTAGGAATAGCTTGGCTAGATGCTTGCGATACAGGTTTTTGGTTCGAAAGAGGAGTAGAAGAATAGTTATTAAGATTTGCATTTTTTTTCATCTGTCTCAAGATATCTTGAATTCCTTGAAAAGAATTTGCCTGTTTTAATTGGTTGTAATCCGGTTTTTGTTTATAAATATCTCTCAGATTTTCATCATCTATCGGATTTATGTCATTATTTAGTTTTTCCTCTATGATGTTAATGTAATTATATTTTTCCTCGTTTTTATTCATAAAAATCACCTAAAACTATTATTACATAGAATACAATTCTTGGCAATCATTTCAACTTAAGATATAATGAGTATAGGTGATGATATGGCTAACAACAAAAACAAGAATCAAGAAGAGTTGGTTCTTTCCATCTTAAAGAAGAATCAATCGTTGATGAAGGTACTAGATTACATCGACACCTTACAGATTCCGGATTATTACATCGCCGCTGGATCCATTTATCAGACTATTTGGAACGGTTTGGATCATCGGGATTTAAACTATGGAATCAAAGATATCGATGTGATATACTATAACCCAAACGACTTGTCGGTAGAAACGGATTTAAAACTGTACGAAAAAATAACGGAGTTTGTCACAAAAGAACAGATTCCGTACACAATCGATGTTTCCAATGAAGCTAGAATGCACATCAGAAAAAAAGAATTGGTGGGTAGAGAAATTCCACCATACAAAAGTTCTGAAGATGCGATTTCTAGATTTCTAGCAACGACTCATTCCATCGGACTGACAAAAAAAGATGGGCATCTTTTTATTTATGCTCCATATGGGCTAGAGGACATTCTAAACAAAGTGGCAAGACCGATTCCTTGTAAAGACAATCGAAAAGATGAGTACGATAGAAAAGTATCCTCTTGGCAAAAAAGATTTCCTGATATCATAATCATTCCTTGGCCAGAAGAAAAGAAATGTCATACAAAAAAATAAACTTATAGTATAATAAATATATGCTTAAGGACTTGAGAGGTTATATGAAAGAAGAGTATCAAAAAATAGAAACACCAATGGAGCTGCTAAAGTGGATGAGTAAGAACATCGGGTATGGCTACATAACCAAAGAAAAAGAAGCAATCTTACCGAATCAGGAAAGTTATCAGAAACGATGGTTTCAAGAGTATCGCCTACAAGATGCAGAGGAAGTGTTAAAAACTGGCATTGCAACTTGTTGGGACCAAGTCGAATTAGAGCGAGATTGGTTTTTAAAACATGGCTATGCTATTAAGACATTTTTTGAAATGGTCTCATTAGAATACTCCAACCCGTATCCAACTCATACGTTTCTCGTTTATCAAGATGAACAAGGAAACTGGAATTGGTTTGAAAATGCAGATATCAATCATCGTGGTATTTACAAATTCGAGACGTTGGAAGAGTGCTTAAAGAAAGTGCAAGAATGTTACTGTGAGACATTAAAAGAATATAAAATTTCCAAAGAAGAATTATCCAAAATCATCATGACAGAATATGAAAAACCAGCACCAATGCTTGCATGTGAGGAATATTTAAATTTTGTCGTTGAGTCAAAAAAGTAATGTAGTGAGGAAGAAGTATGAAAGAGAAGTTTCGAAAATATTTAAATGAAGATTTTCAATTTGATAAACCGACTTGGCTTGGCATTTTTTGCTTGATTATTGTAATAGCAGGTATGTTCGGTTGGTTATATGAAGTTGTATTTTATTTTTTTAATAGCGGCATGAAAGAAGTATTTTGGCGTGGTGGAAACTTTTCACCATGGATTAATATCTATGCAATCGGAGCGGTGGCCATTTTCTTTTTGACGTACAAGAAAAGAAAAAATCCCTTGTTTGTGTTCTTCGTAAGTGCCATCACTTGTGGTATCCTCGAATACATAGCAGGTTGGGGAATGGATGTGTTTGCCAATTTAAAGTGTTGGGATTATAGTTCTGAAATCTGGACGTTTGGAGACATCAACGGTTACGTCTGTACGAGAAGTGTTCTCGTCTTTGGTGTTTCCGCTTTACTACTCATGTATGCCGTCGTACCATTCTGTTTTTACTTAGCAAGACATATGAATAAAAAAGCGTTTTTAATCATCAGTTATACACTTTGTGCAATCATTTTAATGGATGAACTCTATAATTTGATTTTTGCAAGAGTTTTTGGATTGCCACGAGCATCGACCATTTATAAAAAACTCGGGTTCCATTATTTATATTTTTAGAAGGTGAAACATTGACAAAACAGGAATTAGAAAAAGGCATTCGGATATTTGATTTGCAACGGTTTTTAGAAAAAGACACGGCAACGATATCCGAGTACTCTGCCATTTTAATAATTACAGATAATCAATTGATTTTAACGGAAAATGGTCATCATGGAAGAGATTTTCATACTGATACATTAATGGATATTCTGAAAATCATTTATGAAATTCCAAAGCAAAAACATGTCTTTGATTGGCATGAAAATGTTAGAACGATAGAAGAAGAATACAATTTTGGAAATATATGGGCAAAAATTTCGAATGAAAACAATGAGCAAGTTCTTTGGTTCATTTTTCCGGACGTAATTAGTCAGAATCAATATGAATTACTAGCTGGATTCATTCAGCAAGCCGCTCCCATCATTACCAAATGTGAAGAAAAAGCCATGCATCCATATTCTATCGTTGGATTTCGAACACCCTATGGAACTTATTACGGAATGGATATAGCTGTAAAATATGCCTCATCTATCATTGACGACAACCAATTTCAAAAGCCCGATGATAGTAACAATATCGTTGGAAAAACAATCGCTGACTTTACAACACAAAAAGTATCAAAGAAGGTAAAAGTATGACAGAAAAAGAATGGAACGAGCAAACAAGAGAATTTAATTTACGAGATTTTTTCATGCAAGATACATCTGGAATTTATGAAAATGCTGCAATTGTTGTCATTACAGATAATCAATTAATCATGAGTAAAACAGATAGAGACGGGGAACAACCTCATAGGGATGCATTTGAAGACTTATATCAAGCAATCTATGATATTGACACGAGTGTACTTCAAAATAAAAATGCAGCAATGCGTGCCACGATCATTAAAACCTTATATGGTGCTGGTAATATAACAGCAAGATTGTTAAATGAAAATCAAAATCGATTACTGTAGTTCTCATTTCCAAGTACTGTAAGTCAAAGTCAATTGGAATTACTATCGTTGTGGTGCCAACAAAATACAGAAACAATCACTTCTGTCGAAGAAAAAATTGGCGAACAGTTTGTTGAATTTATGTACACAGGAAATAGAACTGCTAAAATCGGTAATCTCGCTTCGGTTTTAGAATATGCTACTACTATTTTAGAGGATAGAAAAGTTCCGTATCCAGATGACAAAAATCATATCGTTGGCTATACTTTAGAAGATCTTAAGAGGAAGAAGTATTTGTAATGTGAAAGAAGTGAATCAAATGGATGAAAGTGAAATCAATCAGATTCTTTTAGGAACTGGGAATTACACCAATGTAAAATCTGGCAATACAGTTTCCATTACAGGAGATGGTGGCAATGCCTGGAATTATTTTGGCCCAGCATATAAAAAGTTAGCACCGCGTCTCGTCACCTATACACCGTATGCCCTAGCATACAAAGAACTACTTGCAATCAAAGATGATGAAACAAAAGTACAAGAGTACCTTCAAAAGCGAAGGGAAATCGAGCAAGCCTATATCGATAGTTACTACGAAACACGATTGCAAGATTTGGATATCGAGTTTTTGTTAAAGACGTTGCAAGAAAAGTTTGGGGATCATATTATTCTCCTTTGTCACGAAGAAATCGATGAGTTCTGTCATCGTCGTGTTTTAGCAGATTACATCGAGATGAAAACAGGTGTTTCCATTCCAGAAGTATCTGTGACAAAAGAGGGAACGATTACGTATCACGAACCGCTTCATTATCACAAGCAACTAGAAAAAGTGATGACTAAGAAATAAGAACCGTATCTTTCCAAAACTAAAATACGAGAAAATCATGGCATAAAATCATCACGTAAAATCCAAATAAAAAAGCGATGATGATGCGAATGGGTGATGCATATTTCCAGGCAGTTGGCAGAAGTTCAAAGCAAGAAATATGAATCATAATTCCTGCCGTGATGCTTAAGATAATGCCAAGTGAAAAAGAGGTAATATAAGGTGCTAAAAATAAATAGGCGAGAATAGCACCTAAAAGTTCTGAAAAACCGGAAATGAAAGTCAAGAAAATGGCTTTCTTTTTATTTTTGGTGGCATAATAAATGGGAATCGCAATACTGATGCCTTCTGGAATATTGTGAAGAGCAATACCGATGGATAAAGTGATTCCAAGTGACAAATCGTGATGACTGGAAATAAAAGTTGTAATTCCTTCTGGGATATTGTGGAGCATGAGCGCAATTACAGAGATGATGCCTAGACGGTAGAGGGCGTTAGAAGAAATCTTTTGATCGATTTTAGAATCGATGATTGCCGAAAACAGAATGCCCAATCCTAGAAACACTCCCGTCCCAATCATCGCATAAATCTGTTTCCATTCCGCCTGCATGTAACTAGCCGCTTCCGGAATCAAAGATAAAAGAGAAATGCAAAGCATGACACCGGCAGAAAAAGCAAGAGAAACTGGAATAATTTTTTCTTTTCGCGTATGAAAAAAGATTGGAATTACTCCGAGCATCGTAGCAAATCCTGCTAATGTCGTAATCAGAAAACTAACAATTATCGTATTCATGGTTAATCTTATGAAAAAACAATGCCAAAAAGCATTGTTTTATTTCTTTTGATATATTTTTTTCTCAATCATAGGAATGATTTCATTTCCGCGTGAAACATAGTGATCAAAATCTTTAGCAGTGACCTTGTCCGATGTGACATAGTAAACGGAAGATTGAAATGCTGTCATGTCGTGTAAAAGAAAAGCAAATAACGATACATCGCGTTCCTTGACGTACGTTTGGGCTAAGTTTAAAAGATCCGGTATTTTTTCCTGAATTTCTTCTTTGTTTAACACTTGAACATAGGAAGACAAAACTGTTTTCCTATGAAAATGATACTCTTTTAGACCGTGGAGAAGGGCACTTTGTAACGAATCAATCTTGGTAAGACAAAGTCCTTCACGATACAGTTGTTCGTAGGGAAGATGATAATGACTGACCATTTGGTTGGCCCATTCTACATCCGCTTGTTGTGTTTTGACAGAATGAAACGATGCTGTATCGACTAGTGTCGCTAAAATAGCAAGTTGAATGTCTTCTTTACAAAACCGTTCTTCATGACCTTTTACAATCAAACATGCCGTCGCACTAGAAAGTTCATTGCAGTAATACGGTACATCTATTTTTTGAATGGTCGGATGATGATCGATAATTGCTACAATTGACCCATTTACAGATCGTTCGTGATGATCAACTAAAATGTATTTTTGTTTTGGATTTGTTAGCAAATTTCCTTGATATGTTGTCACATCGAGTCCGTAGCGATTGCAAATAGCAACAGATTCTTCATCCAATTTCTGGTCTGGAATGATGAACTTTGCAGAGTATCCCGAGCGAGTCATAACTTTCTCTAATAAATAACCACTGACGATGCTATCGACATCCGGATTTTCATGGCCCAAAATAATGTAATCGAACATACTATCACCATCTAAAGTATATCATAATCTATTTACTTTCTAAACTGAAAAAGATATACTTTTAATAGACTGGCAAAAGCCAAGTAACGACGAAATGAACAGCGAGGGAACCTTTATGAAATTATATATCATGAGACACGGAGAGGTAGAATTAAACGTAAAAAAACTACTAAATGGAAGAAATGATAGTGAACTAACGAAAACTGGCATTTTAGAAACCGAAGGCAAAAGACGAGAGGTAAGAAAGTTAGACATCGACCAGATTTTTTGTTCTCCCTTAGCAAGAGCAAAACAAACATGTGATATTGTAAACGAAACTCATGTTCCAGTCGTATACGATGATAGATTGATGGAACGAGATACTGGGCACTTGATGTATATGCCATCTTCCACCGTCGATAATGAAGTCTTTTATGATACTTCCAAAGAAGTGATATATGGTGATTGTGAAGGGTTCGGAAGTATTAGAAAAAGAGTTCAATCATTTCTCACCGATAGTTATAAAGAGTATGAAGATAAGACGATTTTCATCGTAACGCACCTAGATACATGCCGAGCATTTTACAGTGTGATATATCATGTGGCGGAAGTATCTAAGATTGTCGCATTTCATCAAGGAAATTCAGAAATTGCAACATACGAAATTGGAAAGGAGGTTTTACAATGAAACATTCGATGAAAGTACAACCAAGGTACTACGAAGCAATCAAAGATGGAATCAAACAGATTGAACTTCGCTTGTACGACGAAAAAAGAAAAGAAATTAAACTAGGAGACACCATCGAAATCTTAAAAGAACCGGATTTAAAAGAAAGAATTCTTGTAAAAGTGATTGGTCTTTTACACTATGAATCATTTCCTATGTTACTGCGTGATTTTGACAGTTCTATCGTAGCTGGTCCTACAGTTTCAAAAGAAGAATTATTATGTGATTTGGAAGTTTATTATCCAAAAGAAAAACAAGCGAAATTCGGCGTATTAGGAATACGTTTTACAAAATAAAGGAAGGGATGTACGTTGAAATTACTTTCGATTCCAAGTGAGCAGTATGAAAATTATAAAATCGATGCCATGTTTGATTGTTATAAATGGGACCCTCAATTTCTAGATCAAAATACATTGGCGAAACACGTTTTGGTCCTTTCTAGAGAAGAAGCGGAAGAACTTTCTGAACTAACTGAAACATTAGATTTGGAAACGCACACTGCAGAAGAATTTTTACTTCATCATCCATCTTTATGGAAGGTGCTTGCGCTGCCAAGAAAACTGTATCCAGAATTAAAGCGAATGAAAAATTATGATGCCAAGCGACATGTTCGTCTGACTCGATACGATTTTCATCCGACCAAGAACGATAACTCGGATCAAATCGTTTGGAAAGTGAGTGAAGTAAATAGTGATGTACCAGGCGGATTTGCCGAAAGTTCTCTGCTACCGAAACTAGCGATGCAATATTTAAAGAATAATCGATATACAAGCATCGATTTTGGAAGTATTTTTGCCGGTGCACTTGCTAAGAAAATACCGTCAAATGGCACCATCATGTTTGTTCACTGTACGTCCTTTAGTGATGACCGCCAAGTCATGCAATATATAGGAGATAAGATGGAGTCCTTAGGATATCATTCGTTGTACGGTGCGGCTGATCACTTGGATTTTAAGAACCAAGAATCATACAGCCTCTTAAGTGGTTACGAAGGAAAAGTCGATGGCATCGTACGGTTTACCCCAATTGAATGGATCAAAGATATGCATCCGAAAACTTGGTCTGGATACTTTGATACGATTACTCCCTCTTGTAATCATCCAATTTCTATTTTTGCTCAAACCAAACGGTTTCCATTCGTCTGGGATACTTTAGAAAAAAATGGAATCCAACTAGATACTTGGCGTAAATTACTCCCTAAAACGACAGAAGTCCATGAACGGAAACAGTTAAATGATTTTATTTATAAACCTGCCATGGGAAGAGTAGGAGAAAAGATATCGATTGAAGATGCATGCATGGAAGGAGAATACCAAGCGATATTAAAAGACGTAAAAAAGCATCCCAAAAACTACATCGCACAAGAAAAATTTATAAGTAAACCATTGATTAGTCCAGAAGGAGAGTCTTTTCACGTCTGCTTAGGTTCTTACGCAGTAGATGGCAAACACGCTGGTTTTTATGCCAGGATTAGTACAAAAACGAGAATTGATTCAGAAGCACAAGATATTCCTGTTATCATCGAAAGGAAAGATAATCATGAACGCAAAAGAAGTATATAAAGTTTGGGCCCGTCCTTCTATTTGGTCTGGTTGGGTAAGACCAGTACCTTTTATCGATATTGATAAAGATTATAAACCGGATGCTATTTTAGATTTTACCATTCCCGAAATCTATTATGTGGATTCTTACCAACAAAACGAAGCAATTTTCATCGATATCGATGGACCTAGTAGTATCAAAGAAGGAATTGCTCTAGCCCAAAAGGGATATCGTCCCATTCCTATTTTTAATGGCACCAATCCGTTACCGCAATCGGATACGAATGTCGATAATCGTTTACTGATGCCATACTTGATCTATGGTGCAGAAAAACTAAAATCAATTGCGATTTCAGAAGATGCGTCTCCCGTGTTTCTACTAGATTCCAATCGTCTCAATCGTTATCGTACGAATCGCTCGTTGTTCGATGCTAGTTGGGATATTTATCCGCAAGATATCCCGTCTTGCAAATTTTTACAAAGTCATCAAATTTCAAAAATTATCATTCGTGGTACGAAAGTTTCCAAAGATTTAGAGAAAGTTCTGTATCCTTATCAGCAAAAAGGAATGAAAATATTCTTTACAAATGGATTTGAAAAACCACTTCCTATCAAATTGAAAAAACCACGAAAAGAAGAATTTTAAGGATGTGAGACAATGATAAAATACACTGGCACAATCGTCCAATTTGGGTTTGGTGCCGTAGGGAAGAGTTTCTTTGAAAAAGTGCCAAAAGAAATCCAGTTTCAGGAAAACCGCTACCATGTAATTACGGGAAACAAATATGAATTTGAGTCATACATCAATTTAGGTGGCCTCGCTCCAAATTTTCATATTTACGAAGTGAACCAAGATAATTTCAAAAAAATATTTGGTGCCTTTTTAAAAGAAGGGGATATGTTAATTGACTTTGCGGATACAGTCGGAACGAGAGACATTTGCAAGTGGTGTGCTGAAAACAATATCATGTACCTAAATACTGGAGAGGCTGATTGGCCTGAAAATTGGTACAGCATCTTTACAGAAAATCTATTAAAAACGGAAATGAAAAAGGAGTATCAAAAAGATTCCGTTCACTGTAAGCATCCAATCATCTTGCAACATGGTAATAATCCTGGCCTCGTATCTCACTTTGTGAAATTAGCAATCGAACATGTAGTAAAAAAACAGTTTCGCAAGGATAAGACATTAAATCGACTTTTAAAAGAAAGAAATTTTCCAGAAATTGCACGCAAAATCGGTTTACGAATGATTCATGTAAACGATATCGACTTACAAAAGACAAAAGAAAAGTTTCAAAAAAACAAACTGGTAAACACTTGGTGTATTGACTCTTTCTTCTTTGAATTACTGAGTGAAGCAACAGAAAATATCGGTCCGCATGAAAGGCTAAAACAGAAAGATGAATACCGAATGCTAGACTTAGATTATGGTTTTTTAGAATACAAGACAATGGCAGTAGATACGACGTGTAAGACATATTATCCAGGTGGTGAATTCACAGGATATTTGGTGCCGCACGAAGAGACGATTACGATTGCTAAGTCATTAGAAATTGTAGAGAATGAAAAAAACGTATATCGTCCTTCTGTCATGTTTATCTATTCACCGTGCGATATAGCAAAAAAATATTTAGAAACCTCCAAAGTAAATGATTATCCAAATCCAGATCCTATGAAACCACTAGATACAGAAAATAACGATGGAAAAACGATTGTAAGAGGTCACGTGTATCCATCTCAATCGGAAATCGTATACCGTGAAAACATAGAAGAGGGAACGGAATACGTAGGTGTTTTATTACTAGGAGAATCGTTTGATCCCGTTTGGGTTGGTAATCGCATTGAATTATCCTATTTATACAAAGATAAGAAACACTCTTATTGGCAGACTCCTACCATTACACCTGTTGCCATGTCGGCACTATCTGCACTTTGTTGGATGATTAAACATCAAAATCAAGGTGGAATCTATTTCCCAGATGATATTCCCGATTACCATACGATTGTCAAAAGGGCCGAGAAATACATCTCAAAAACAATTTATAAAACGTTTGCGAAAGACACAATTGAAGATAAACTGGGGATTCATTTATCGGACATTCAATCCCAAGACTTTTTTGCGAATTCCAAAGAAAAAGAATAATCACATCGATTATTCTTTTTTTGTGGATTAATGGCCACCGCCACCACCGCCGCCTCCACGGCCTCCACCACCGTAGAAGGAACCACCACTAGAATGGTAACTTCTAGAAACAGAAGAAGCATGGTGAGCACTGGAACGGAACGAATGTCCAAAATGGACGAAACTTCTCGTATAGTAGTAACGATTGCTAAGCATTGGACTAGCACTGATATCAGGTCTTTGAATTTCTAATGCCTTGATGACTTTTTCAGAAATACCAAATGCCGTTGCATATACTAAGTATTCTTCCCATAATGGAAGTTCGACAACAGTTTTTTCTTTCATCAACGTATTGCTATTTAAGAAATTGTATAAAGCATACCACTTCGTGTATTCATCTTCTCCAAGTTGCGTGAATAGAACATATTTCTTCGCATCGTGCCTTACAATCAACGCACAGATAATTAACGTAATACCCAATATAAAGAATGCGCCAAAAGCCAAATCGAGTCTCGTCATGGAAATAATCAAGTTTCCAATTGTCATGAGAAGAATAGCTAATATGATATAAATTTTTGCTAGTGAATTGGCCTCTTTCTTTAACCCTAAATAATCTGCTTTCTGGAAGTAACCATTCGAGATACCGATATTGACAACGGAATTTTGAATGCTCGTTAAGAAAGTATCCGTACTATCGTAATCGTTAGCAACTCGGTTTTCAAATTGTTTCATGCTTATCGTACCATCTTTTGCATACTTTCGGATTAAATTGTAATAGGTTTGTTCGTTCATCGAAAGTGGTTCCAACTTTTTACCATGAATATTAATTCGTTCTTCATCCGCTGTAACCGTTTCTGTAGTAGTTCCCGGTTGGGTTTCATCTGCACTTGGAGAAATCGTATGTAGTAAACTGTTATTTACAAATGCATCGATTTCTGGTTTGACACTATTTTGGTAAGATGCATTGATTAAATCATTTAATGTAGCAGCAGGTCCAGTTGGTATTATGATTGGTTGATATAAGACCCGAAGTTGAATGTTGTTGTTTTTCCAATCTTTCTCGGGACTGATTTTCTCTAGTTCAATATAGCCTTTTCTGACAAGACTTAGCATGATAGCAGAGTAGGCATCACCCTCATCAATTTTACCTTTCTTTTTGGCGAATACCAAAGCCGCCGCGAAGTACGGATCTAAATCACTTGGAATATCACGATAATATAAAATATTTTGCGAAGGTTGATAGAATTGATGTTTTTTCTGAATTCGTTTATTGCGGATTATGACGTAACCAAAGAAGATGACAGAAAGGACGATGGCTCCTGCTAACAATTGCAGTTTTTGTTCTTTTGCCTTTAGTGGAAGTTCATCGTATTCTCTAATCGCATCCATTGCTTCCTCTAAATAGACGTCATCGGAGTAGTAATTATCAAGTGCATAGTCCGTGAAAATATGACGATCTTCGTTGAAAGAAAGCAAAGTAAATTCTAAATATTCGTTGTAACTCTTGAATTTCAAATCATCTTGATCTAGTTGAAAACGGAAGGTATGATAACCAGGATTTACAGTATCGGATTCTGTATAAGGAAATGAGTTCGCATTGGTGCCAAAAGTATGGGCAAGATAATTTCCTGATTTTGGCATATCTTCATTAGGAATTAAAATTTGACCAGAGAACGACTCTAAATATTTTACGGAGTCTTCTGAGTACATCGTCAGGTATAATTCCGAAACATCACTGTATTTTAAAGCAGCATTGTGCATTTCGTACTGAATTTCAAATGTTACTTGATCTCGGTAAATACCATCGACATAAAAGAATACAGCCTCGTACTGAGCAGCACTTTCACTATATGGACCCTCACTATGATACCAATGATAAGGACCGTACAGACTACTCGTATAGTCACTATCATCCCAATATAATTTAGGACTTTCTTGATAGACGATTTCTGTTCCGTCATCATTTAACTGCTTGACGTAGTTAACGGTATAGTCGACTTTTAATCCATCGACATAATCTTCCGGTAAATCACGCCATAATTCCCAAAACAAATTGCTAGAAGATGCCGCATGCACATCGTATGTAATCTGTTCCGTGATTACAACGTTGCCACCATTCCCAGGTTCATCGACTAATTCTGCTTTGTAGTCTAACCCGACAATTCTAGCATAGTCGTTAAAACCAGTGCTTTCCTCAGACGAATACGAAAAAAACGTACTTAAAAAAGGCATTACAAATCCAAAAAAGATAACAAAACAAATCCAAAATCTCACAAAACGGTCTGTATTCATAAACTCACACTCTCTTACTCATTATAAAATCATTATAAAATCATTATAACTGAAAAGATAAAAAATGAATAGAACAAAGTAATGAAAAAAAGAAAAAGATTGACAAGTGTATAAAAGTACGCATATAATAAAAATGTAGAAAGGATAGAAGATATGGAAGTAAATAACCCGAAATACAAAGGACAGGGAATTCATCTCATTGCATCGATCTTTACGATTGATCAAGGCGAGTTGAAAGTTTTACTCATCAAGAGAAAAAATGAACCATTCGCATCTAGTTGGGCCTTGGTAGGAGGAGCCCTCTATAACGACGAAGATTTAGAGGACGGTCTTGCTCGTGAAATATACGAAAAGACCGGTCTCACAGACATCGAAGTGCGACTAGCAAACGTATTTGGTAAGAAGAATCGTTCACCCGTAATGAGAATGGTCGCCATTAGTTACATCGGTATGGTAGACAAAGAAAAAGTGAACATTTTCCAAAATACGTTAAAGACAAGTAATGCCGACTGGTTTTCCATCGATGAAATTCCAAATCTCGCATATGATCACAACGAAATCGTACTAGATGCTTGTGAGAAGTTAAAACAATCGATTCTGACTTGGCCAATCTTAAAAGTCTTTTTCCCGGATGGATTCACACTGCCAGAACTACAAAAGTTATATGAAAGCATATTAAAGAAAAAATTCGATCGGCGAAACTTTAAAAAGAAATTACTACAAAGTGGAAAAATCATCCCAACGGAAGAACAGAGATTATTTGAAGGAAAGAAAAAAGCAAAAGTTTATCGTTTGTTAGAAGAAAATGAATTCGCTCATCTTAGTTTCCCTTGCAATTCAAAAATAGAGAAGGAGAATTTATGAAAGTTAAGAAAATCGTATTAACAGGTGGACCGTGTGCAGGAAAGACAACCGCCCTGCAACAAATTGAAAGAGAGTTTACAGAAAAAGGATATCATGTCTTAATCGTACCAGAGGCAGCATCAATTTTAATTGGTGCTGGAATTCGTCCCTTTGGCCCTTACGTCATGGATATGGCAGAGTTCCAAAAATATGTAATCGGACTCCAAATGGATTTAGAAAATTTTGCTGAGAAAGCAGCAGAAAGTGAAACGAATCCAAGTTTAATCGTATGTGACCGTGGTATATTAGATGATAGAGCATATGTAGATGAATCAGATTGGAACAATCTTTTACATGAGTTTAAGGTAACGAATTTTGATTTGATGAATCGTTACGATCTGATTATACATTTACGAACAGCAGCACTCGGTAAAGAAGAGTTCTATACGTTAGATAACAACAATGCTAGAACGGAAACACCGTCCGAAGCGAGAGAGAAAGACCAAAAGACATTAGAAGCTTGGCTAGGTCATGAAAAGGTAAAAGTGATTGGGAATGAAATGTCTTTTCAAGATAAAATCAGAAAAGTCGTAGAAGAAATTTATCGCTCTTTAGAAAAACCATATCCGTTGCAAATTCAATATAAATACTTATTATCGGAACTGGATGTTTCTAAGATGAATGAAATTCAATTCGTAAAATTAGAGTTGGAACAATATATTACGGAAGAAGATGGCAAGGAAACAATCTATCGTAAGACTGGACGAGGTGGAGAAGAAAAATATACCGCAATTACGAAGATGGATACGGATATCAATCATGAACGAATTACAACATCTAGATTGATAACAGATGTAGAATATTACCAAAACATGCCACCTAAAATTACACCAATTCGTAAAACGAGATACTGTTTCGAATACCAAAATCAATATTTTAGATTAGATATATTTGAAAATGGATTACAACTTTTAGAAGTGGAACCGACCACCGAGAAACAACCTGTAACGTTACCAGATTTTGTAACAACAAAAAAAGATGTGACCGATGATACGGAATACCGAAACAGTAGCATCTTTAGAAGGACAAATTCTTTAATTCAAAACGTTTCAAAGAAATTAGTGAAAAATTAAATAACTAAATTTTTCTCCAAGTAACTCTAAAGTAACAGAAAAAATTTTAAACTCCAAAAACTTTTTAAGTTAGAATGACTACAAAGATAAAAGAGAGTTGCCAAGTGGGATATCGAATATTAAAAAAACAGGTCATTCACAAGATGTGAATGGAAGAAGTTTGCTAACCAAATAAAAAATGGTAATATAGGAGTAGGTGGTCTACATGAAAGAAGAAAAATTAACCCTTTCACTAACAGGAAAAGATAGTCATGAATTTATTTTAGAGCCAGGGCGAGGAGACTTCAGCATAGGAACGAAAGGGCTTTCCAAAGGAGAATATGATGTTTGGATAGAAAAAGAGGATACAATTAATTGGGATACTTTAAATTACCATTATAATCCATTATTTAAAGAGCAAGCCAAACATCCTTATGGTTTTTGGCCTCGATGGGTAAAGTATTCTGGAAATGATACCGGCTGGATCGATTGGTGTAAGAAAAGAGCATTAGAAGAATTTGAATGGTTTCCTCAAAAAGATATGACAGTTCATCTAGAAGACGCAAATATCTCAACCTTGACAATTCATTCTAATTATCGAATTATACTTTTCATAAAAGACAAAGTAAACTATCTAAAATTAGATGGAAATTTGGAAAATTACCAAATTGCAAAATGCGAACAAGTTCCTGCTTTATCTTTCAACTTTCAAAAGAGTAAGACAAAACAGAAGTCCTATCGTTTACCTGATTTTCCCACTCTCCACTTAGCAATTGATGTTACGATTTGGAATGATGTAAATCAAAAACCATTTGATTGTACAAGTTTATTGCAGTTTTCAAATTTAGAAAATATTGCCCTAATCGGAAATGTAGAAAACTTAGATGCTCTGCAAAATTTGAAGAATTTAAAAAAGATAGGACTTTGGAATATTCCGAATTTATCTGGTATGCCGAATTTAAACGATTTCAAATATCTGACTAAGGTAATTGCAGTAAATATAGAAGAAAAAGGTGGCAAGAAATTAAGAAGAGAATTAATAAAAATAAAGAAGACAAAGAAACTAGAATATTCAAGTGTTTGTAAATTAAGAAATCGAACATGGTTTGAAATCCAAGCTAGTAATTACTTTTCAGAGTGGAGTAATCAAAACGAGAAAAAAGCACTGGCCGCATATCAAGTCTGTTTGCAAAAAGTTAAAAATGCAAAAGAAGTGGCAGAAGTGAAATCCGCAATGGTGGAATTTATCACTCAAATTAAACAACTAAGAAATATAGAAACTCCTGAATGGGATGATGTGTATCTTGCCCTCTGTAATTTAATGAAAAAATCTTCTCTTGCAGTCAATTCCAAAACGTGGCTTGATTGGTTTTACGAAACGAAAGACGAGGAAAGCAATTCCGTTAATCTTCCTAAATGATAACTACAAAATTTTATTTTATAAATGTGATATAATAATGATAAGTGGTGAGAAATGAATAATATACAAGATCAAAAAAGATTTCTTGGAACCAAATTGGTACAATCCATGATGAACCAGTTTCAAAAGAAAAAAGACAGATATTGGTGGTCGATTGTATGATGAAGTAGGATTTGTGTTTGATCTAAATAAAAAGGAGAATGTATGAAAAAGAAATTAAAATTTTTTATAGGAATCGCAATTATAATGGTAGTAGTGTTAGCAATCTTTATTGCAGTCCAAATCAATCAGGAAACATATGAAATCACAATTCCAAGTTTAGATGAGATAACGCTCGTATCCATCGATTCCTTATCCCAATACGATAATGTAACAGAGTTCGATGGTAAAGAAGAAATAGCAAAGATATATCATATCTTTAGGAATCAAACTACTACGCAGGAAAGTATAAATGATAATCCCGTCAACCCAGATATACTATTTTTAATTACATTTAAGAAAAATGATGAAACTACCAAAGTATACATCTATAAAAAGAATAATCAGTACTATATCGAACAACCTTATAACGGAATTTACACGATAGCGAAAAAAGATTTTGAAACCATTCAAAATTTAGTCACGGAATCATGAAGTCAGTAGAAATAGCAAATGACAAAGGAGAACCTTATATGGAGAAAAAGTTTTCGATTATTAAAAATGTTTCTGTCACAGCAAATATCCTTCTCTTTTGCTATTTGGTTTATATTGGTAGAAATCAATACATCTATCATATGAATTATTTGAAATGTATTTTATTTATGATAATCAATTGTCTATTTATTTATTGCTATGGCATCTTACAAAATAAGGAAAGAACATACCGGTCTAACTTATCTCTCTATATAGTTCTTTTCTTTCTCCTTTTAATTAGTGTTACTTTCTTTATTGGAAGAACCAGTCTAAGTTTTTATACATGGTGGTATGGCGGTCAATATCAACCATTTCATACAATCATGTCACAATTAAAACGTGGCTCTTTCAAATCGTTAGCAAAAAATATCATCGGGAATGCAATTATGTTGATGCCATTATCGTTTTTACTGATGATGAAAAACAAAAAGAACAATTATATCATCAGACAAAGTGTCGTAGTTTTACCGGTTATTATCGGAATTGAACTTCTACAAGAATTCACGCATACTGGTTCCTTCGATGTAGACGATATAATATTAAATTATCTAGGCACCGTGATATTTACCTTTTTCATCACAAGATTTCATTTGGTTGATAAAATCAGAAAAGTATTTTATACGGATTTTAATTTGAATGTGAAAACCAAACGCGCATTATTTGATGGAAGTTTGATGACATTGATTATTACCGATATTCTTGTAGTTGTTTTATGATAAATATGTTTTCCTAAGGAGATGAATCAATGAAAATCGTGACATTGTGTGGAAGTTTGAAGTTTCAAAAAGAAATGATGGAAGTAGCAGAGAAAATGGCCCGAAAAGGCTTCTGTGTTCTGACTCCAGTTTTTCCCGTACTAGAAAATGATCCAATTACAGAAGAACAACTCCAAAAAATGAAAGAAGCACATTTCAATAGAATCGAATTATCGGATGCTATATTAGTAGTAAACATAAATCATTATATTGGGAACAGTACGAATCGTGAGATAGAGTACGCAAAAAAGTTAGGCAAAGAAATTAGGTATATTTTCGATTTAAAAGATGGAGGAGAAAAGAATGAAATGTGAGAAATGTAATATTGAAATGATCGATGGCAGTTTATATGGAAAGCCTAGATTTATAGATATCGACCATGACATCGATAAGTTTTATGTAAGTATCAAGACTGGCAAGAAAACTTCTGTTTTAGGATTAGAAGTAGATGAAACGAGGAAAATAAAATTAAACGTCAAAGTATGTCCAAAATGCGGCAAAGTAGAAATGTATGTAAGTCCAAACGACATCAAAGAATAAAGAAATTTCTCTGGGTAGATAACCATCTACTTTTTTCTTTGTGAAGAATTATATGGTATAATGATATCGAAAGACGAAGCATCTATGGTGGTGAATAGAAAATGGAGAAATTTTATTTAGAAATGCCTTCGCTAGAAAGAAAAGAACAAATTATAGATTATGTGAATGAGTTTGCACTTTATAACTCCGAAACGAATGGTATGGGATCTTTAAGAAAAATATTAGAGGGATATACGTTTGAACAGGCACTAGAAATGTGTTTAAATAGGCAAAAGGAAGAATACGCAAAAAAAATAGGAAGATGTCAATCCAAAACGTTTCTATTGATTAGAGAAAATGATGACAGAATCATCGGTGCCATCAATGTTCGTTGGAATTTGCCAGAAAACATGAAACAATTCGGTGGCAATATTGGCTATGGTATTCGTCCGACCGAAAGAAGAAAAGGATATAATAAGATCAATTTATATTTAGGTTTAATGGAAGCCCAAAAATTAGGATTGGACCAAGTGATGTTATCTTGTGAAGTAAGTAATTTAGGCTCTGCTAAAACGATGCAAGCTTTAGGTGGCAAATTAGAAAGAACAGAAGTGGATCCATCTGATGGAATTCTGACTAGTGTATATTGGTTTGATGTGAATGAAACCATTCGTAAGTACCATGATGTATTCCAAGATAAGATATGCAAAAAATAGTCAGACAGAATGAAAGCGAATCAAGAAATAAAAGATACAGTGCAACTATTGACAAAAACATTTTAAAGTAATAGATTATCAAAAAATTGATATTGTAAACGAAAAAAAGATGATACTGTTTTAAAATTAGTTCGCTAGAAAATCATAGATGGAGGTAGAAAATGGAAAAAATTGCATCATGGTTTATGGAAATTGGGAAGATTTTTTTAATAATAAGACATATGCAACCGATTTATCTAAAAAAAAGATACGAACTACTTAACGAACAACTTTCAAAGGAAAATAAAGACAGTTCAAAATGGCTATTTTTATGGAAATGTTGAATTAATATTTTTAGTTGATACCGCAAGGTAAACCCATGCTAAATATTATTATAAATTTATAAAGAAAGGAGAATAGCAAATGGCTGAAAAAGGCTTACAAATAACAAATCATGATTTTTTAATATATAGAGATTCAAACAATGATGTTAAAGTTAGTGTAATGTTAATAAACAATGATATATGGCTTACTCAAAATTTAATCGCAGAATTATTTGATGTGGGAAGAAGTACAATAACTGAACATATTAATAATATATTAAATAGTGGTGAACTTAACGAAAATAACACCGTCGGAAAAACCGACGTTGATAATTCTAAAAAACCTGTAAAGATATATAATTTGGATATGATTATTGCTGTTGGGTATCGTGTTAATTCAAAGAAGGCAACAAATTTTAGAATTTGGGCTACAAAAGTTTTAAAAGAGTATATGATTAAAGGCTTTATTATGGATGATGAAAGATTAAAAAATCCAAATTATATATTCGGCGAAGATTATTTTGAGGAAATGTTAGAGCGTATTAGAAATATTCGTTCTAGTGAAAGAAGATTTTATCAAAAAATCACTGATATATATTCTTCATGTAGTGTTGATTATGACAAAGATTCAGAGATAACAAAAGAATTTTTTAAAACTGTACAGAACAAGTTGCATTATGCGACAACTGGTCAAACAGCCGCTGAAATTATATATAATAGAGTTGATTCTAATAAAGAACATATGGGTTTAACTAACTGGAAAAATTCACCTGTTGGTCCAATATATAGATATGACGTTGATATCGCAAAAAACTATTTAAATGAGAAAGAATTAAAGGATTTAAATAGAATTGTTACTATGTATTTGGATTATGCTGAATTACAAGCTGAAAATCATAATGCGATGACTATGAAAGACTGGGTAGAAAAATTAAATGCATTTTTACAATTTAATGGAAAAGAAATTCTACATAGTGCTGGGAAAATATCTGCTAAAGTTGCGCAAGAATTAGCATATAGAGAATATGATAAATTTAAAGTAAAACAAGATAAGTTATATAAATCTGATTTTGATAATTTTCTGAATGAAACAAAAATGATAGAAGATAATGGTGATAAAAAGTGAATAAATTAAATGAATATTTAGAACAAGATATATGGAATCCTAAATATTTATTTCATGGAAGTCCTTATGAAATTGATATTTTAGAACCAAGAAAATCTACTGATGTACAAAATAAGGAAAATGAAGATAATGCTATCTTCCTTACAAGTTGGTTTATTAATGCCATGGCATATGCTTTTAGAAATAAATTAAAAGAAATGAATGAACATTATGGTTTTCAGATGAACAATAATGGTGAGTTACCTGCAATGCTTTTCTCGGTCGAGAACCTACCAGATGATTTATATGGATACGTATACGTTTTTGATAAAATAGATAATATGATAAAAGATAATCATGAATATACAACACAACATAGATGTTATCATGAATTGCGTCCAATTGATGTTGTAAAAGTTTATTATAAAGATTTTGCAGATTATTTTAGTAGAGAATCATTACAAAAATCAAAATAGAAGGAAGTGATTATATGGCAAATGAAGAAAAAAGTTTCCAAAAAAGCAGTATCAACTGGTTGATACCGATTTAGTAAACCCCTTTGAGAAACCCTTATAAATAAAGAGATTGCGAGCATTGAGATCTTACACGTTTTTTAAAAAGGTAACAAAAAATGGCTCAAAATGAGTAAAATTGGCTATTTTTATAAAAAAATAGGGTAAAACATTTTGGTTGATACCGCATAGTTAACCCCCCATTATTTGTTAATTAAGAAAGGAGTAATTTTATGTTAGAAAAAGACTTTAAAAAAATAATTGGTAATATAAAGGAAGAAATTTTAAACGCACAGATAAAAACAATGCAACAAGTCAATAGCAATTTAATCATGTTATATTTCAGATTAGGTAAGATAGTTTCAGAAAACAAAAAATATGGTAATAATTTTACCAAACAAGTATCTATAGAACTTAAATTAACTTTTCCAAACATGAAAGGCTTTTCAGAAAGAAATATAAGATCAATGCGGTTATTTTACGAAGAATATGCAGATGATGAAAATTGGCAACAGCTTGTTGCCAAATTACCCTGGGGTCATAATTTATTGTTGATTGAAAAAATTAAGGATAAAAATGTGCGAAAAATTTATGCAGAAAATGCTATTAAAAATGGATGGAGTAGGAATGTTTTAGCACTTCAAATAGATTCAGAATTTCATAAAAGAATTGGCAAAAGTAATAATAATTTTTCATTGCTATTACCTCCAAACGATAGTGATTTAGTAAATAATACAGTAAAAGATCCCTATATTTTTGAATTTATTTCTTTAGATAATAATTATAAAGAACAAGAATTAGAAAATAAAATGGTTTCAAAAATAAGAGATGTATTATTAGAACTTGGTAAGGGATTCAGTTTTGTAGGAAATCAATATAGAATATCAGTTGATAATCAGGACTTTTATATTGATTTGCTATTTTATCATTTAGAATTAAGATGTTATATAGTAGTAGAACTTAAAGCAGGAGAATTTAAACCAGAATATGTTGGACAGATAGGTTTTTATGTTACAGCTGTTGATAAATTGCTGAAGAAGGAATATGATAATTCCACAATTGGACTATTATTATGCCGAGAAAAAAATAGAGTTACAGTAGATTGGTCCTTGCAGTCAGCTAATGTACCTATTGGTGTTTCAACGTATAAGTTAAATAACAGATTGCCTAAGAACATATTAGACAAATTGCCAACAGAAGAGGAGATTAATCTTCATATTGATATGGGAAGAGGTGATGAAAATGAATAATAATAGTCAAATTCAATGCTTGATACCAATTTATTTAACCTCTTTGAGAAAGCCTTATAAATAAAGGGTTTGCTAGCATCGAGATCTTGCACGTTTTTTTTAAAAGGACTAAAAAACAGCAAAAAATGAAAAAAGGCTATTTTTATTAAAAAATGGGGTTATTTTTTTAGTTGACACCGCATAGTAAACCCCTATAATACTTTGGAAGAAAATAGATAGATAAATAGTAATTTGTGGAGGAGATTGATTATGGGATTATTTGATAAATTTAAGAAAAAAGAAAATGATGATTGGGGAAATGCCTATGTAGGAAATCCAAATTTTTATAATGGTAAAGATGGTAAGCCGTTTGGTGCATTTGCATTAACAGAAGGCACTTTAACTTCTTTTCCTAAAAATCCAAGATTAATTGTATAAAGTAGATAATACAGAAGTTGATGAGTGGAAACTAGTGCTTGTAAGTACAACAAATAATGGAGTTTTAGGTGATATAGATTATTATGAGGCAATAAACAAACTTATGAAGTTTGTTATTGATGAAAAAGATAATCGTATGCTAATTAGAGGACTATCGCTAGAAGAATTAAATGAAATGCTAAAATAGTTGCAAATTACAATTTAACGAGCAGATCTATAAAAGAACTTGCTTTTTTTGTGCTATAATAAATATGTAATGTTTTAGTTGCAAAAATAAAATGCAACTGAAAATAGATGGAGAATAAAATTATATAATATTAAACTTAATTTGTGAAAGGAGTTAGTCTAATGAAGTTTGGAGATAATTTAAGACAAATAAGAAAAAGTAAAAAAATGTCGCAAGAACAATTAGCAGAAAAAGTTAATGTAACAAGACAATCAGTTTCAAAATGGGAGAATGGCGAATCATATCCTGAAATGAATAATATTTTAGAACTATGTAAAATATTTAACTGCAAATTGAATGATCTTGTCCATACTGATATGACAGATATTACTTCATTAGATGAAGAAATAGTTATGAATGTAGTTAAGTTTAATGAAAAGAAACAAAAAGAAGTTAAAACATTAAGCAATGTAATTAGCCTAATAGGAAAAATTGGTGCAATTGTTTTAAAAGTTGCAATACCATTTATTATATTAGGAATGATATTAGTTCCTTATATAGTTAATAATATTGAAATTAAGGACAATGAAATAGTATTTAAAACGGACAATATTAAAATTATTGGTGAAAACAAAATTGAAATTCATGATATTATTATTGGTGAGTTTGATATTCAAGATGAAGATTATGATGTTATTGAAATGTTTGAAGATAATTCTAATATTAAAATAATTACTTATATTGAAACAGGGTTGTTTTTTTTTGTTAGTTGAACTATATATTATGATAATTATATTAGGATGTGTAGAAAAATTATTTAATAATATTAAAGATAAAACGACACCGTTTACTTTAGATAATGTAAAATATATTAAAAAGATTTCTTATTTAATAATTGCATTAATTTTAATTACACCAATATCTGATATTTTGTTTAGTATAATATTAGGTATATCTACTGGTGGAAGCAGTTCATTTGAATTAATGAGTATATTAGAAATTTTAATTATCTTTAGTATGTCATATATATTTGAATATGGATATGAAATGCAAAAGGATTCACAAGCAAGAATGTATAATGAAAAAAATAATAATATTTAAGTAATTAATATTAGCTAAAAATAATACAAATTACAATTTATAGAGTAGATTAATGTCTACTTTTTCTTTTGGTTAAAAAGTATGATATAATGAAATAGATTTTATGTGAGGAAGTGATATATATGTCAAGTGATAATAAAAAAGAGGGGGTTTACAAAATCGGTATCAACTGGTACCCGGGTCACATGGCTAAAGCAAGACGAGAAATGAAAGAAAAACTAGAATTAATCGACGTTGTAATTGAGGTGATCGATGCTAGAATGCCAGCATCTTCTAGGGTCTACGATTTAGATGAATTAATTGGAAAGAAACCCAAAATTATGGTACTAACTAAATACGATTTGTGCGATCAGAAGATTACCAATCAATTTATCGACAAGTACAAGAGTGAAGGAAATATCGTAATTCCAGTAACACTATTACAGAATTTCAATCGTTCTAAGATTATGGATGCGATTAACCAGTTATTTGCACCGGAGAATGAGCGAAGAAAACAAAAGGGACTAAAACCAAGAGTTGCTAGAGTATTGGTTGTAGGAGTTCCCAATGCCGGTAAAAGCACTTTAATCAATCAATTGGTTGGTAAAAAAGTTGTTCAAACTGGAAATCGTCCTGGTGTTACGCAAAGTAATAACTGGATTCGCATTAGTAAAGACGTAGAATTGATGGATACCCCGGGAATTTTATGGCCAAAGTTAGCAGACCAACACCAAGCCAGAATCTTAGCATCTTTATCTTCCATCAAAGAAGAAATTCTAGATAAAGAAGAACTTGCGTGTTTTATTTTAAAAGAAATGAGTAAGTTATATCCAGAATCGTTAGAGAAACGATATGGTATCCGAGAGTACGACGAATCGTCACTTGACGAAATTCTGACAATCATCGCTAAGAAAAAAGGTGCTTTGCTAAAAATGGGTGTACCTGACTATGAAAAGGTGTATAATATAATTATAAACGATTTGAAGACCGGTGCCTTAGGAGGCGTCACTTTAGATCGATTGGAGGGATAAAATGGATATAAGTCGAATTTATTCAAAAGTATTCGGATGGATGTTTATCGGATTACTTGTTACATTTGGAACAGGATTCTTATTAGCAAATAGTCCAGAACTACTCATTGCAATTTATTCTAATACTTGGTTATACATTGCTTTGATTATTGCCGAACTTGCTTTTGTAATTGTCTTTTCAGCACGAGTTACAAGGATGAGTAAAGCAGGTGCTATCACTTGCTTCTTAGGATACTCGATTTTGACAGGACTCACATTTGCATCTGTATTCTTAGTATATAGTCTAGAATCTATTTTCTTATGTTTCGGTGCAGCGGCAGCGTTATTTGGAATTATGGCGGTGTTTGGATATGTTACCAAAATCGATTTATCACGATTTGGGGCGGTTCTATTCATGATATTATTAGGTTCTGTCATCGTTTCCTTAATCAATTTGTTTATAGGGAATACGACTGTTGACCTATTCTTATCGATTATCATACTAGCAGTATTCATCTGTTATGTTGCATACGACATGAAGAAAATAACAGCAATGGTAGAATTTGCGGGAGAAGATAACGGATCCATTTACATGGCTTTACAGTTGTATTTAGATTTCATTAACATTTTCTTAAGACTATTGCAATTATTTGGTGGAAGAGATGATTAATCTCTTTTTTTTTGAAAATTTTTGTTTTATAATGGTTGCTGAGGTAAAATTATGAAACAATCAGAAGTAAATTTATATCAGTACGAAGAAGCTCTTTGGAACGAAGGAAAAGAATACGTTGCAGGAGTAGATGAAGTAGGGCGTGGTCCATTAGTGGGACCTGTCGTAACTGCTTGTGTCATCTTGCCGAAGGATTTTTCTTGTCCGGGATTAACCGATTCTAAAAAGTTATCAGAGAAAAAAAGAAATGAATTTTACGATTACATCATGGAACATGCCTTAAGCGTCAGTGTCGGTATGAAAGATGAAAAAGTAATCGATGAAGTAAACATTTATGAAGCGACCAAATTGGCTATGTACGAAGCGATTGAAAAATCGAAGATTACACCCGATCACGTACTAATCGATGCGATGAAGTTAGAAAATTTAACAATTCCTAGTACGTCGATTATCAAAGGGGATGCGAAATCGATTACGATTGCAGCAGCTTCTGTCATTGCAAAAGTAACGAGGGACAGAATGATGTACGAATTAGACAAAGAACACCCAGAATATGACTTTAGACACAACAAAGGGTATCCAACGAAGAAACATTTAGAAGCCATCGAAAAATACGGTGTGTTACCATGTCATCGTCGTAGTTTTGGACCGGTTGAAGCATATTTGTTAGATCATGATGAAAAATAAGAGTAATATAAAAAAGAAACAGAGTACAATATAGATAGAAAAGGATGTGAATCGATTGTCAAAAAAATTAATTATTGTGGAGTCTCCTAGCAAGAGTCATACCATCGAAAAATATTTAGGAAAAGAATATCATGTTGTTGCTTCAAAAGGACACATTAGAGATTTAGCAACAACAGGAAAATATGGTCTTGGTGTCGATATTGAACATGGTTTCAAACCGAATTATGAAGAAATACCAGGTAAAAAGAAAATGATTGCAGATTTGAAGAAATTAGCAAAATCAGCAGATCATGTGTATCTAGCAACCGACCCAGATAGAGAAGGGGAAGCAATTTCGTGGCATTTAAAAGATGCTTTGGATATTAAAGACGAAGACTACGACCGCGTTTTGTTTTATGAAATTACCAAAAACAAAGTACTAGAGGGATTATCTTCGCCAACGAAGATCGATGAGAATCTAGTTCACAGTCAGGAAACAAGAAGAATTCTAGATCGTATCATCGGATTCCGCTTGAGTAAGTTGATGCAACGGAAAACTGGTGGTAAGAGTGCTGGCCGTGTACAAAGTGTCGCTTTGAAACTAGTTGTCGATAGAGAACGAGAAATCCAAAACTTCGTTCCAGAAGAGTACTGGACGATTACCGCTCATTTTGATTCTTACGACAGTGAGTTGTTCCAACATCATCATAAGAAAATAGAACTTCATAACGAAGAAGAAGCGAATGCCGTTTTAAAAGACTTGAAAGATATTTTTACGGTTGAATCAGTAGAAAGTAAGATTAAAAACAAGTCTTCTAAACCACCGTACATTACCTCAACTTTACAACAAGATGCATCGAACAAATTAAACTTCCCAGCCAAGAAGACGATGTCGATTGCCCAGAAGTTATATGAAGGTATCGATTTGGGTAGTGAAACGACCGGTTTAATTACCTATATGAGAACGGATTCTACTAGACTTTCTGCTGACTTCATCAATCCAGCCCGTGCACAGATTGAAAAGAAATACGGTCACGATTACGTCGGTGCCGTTAAGAAAAGCAAAAATACAGAGCATATCCAAGATGGTCACGAAGCGATTCGTCCAACTTCTGTCATGAGAACACCAGAAAGCGTCAAAGAATACTTATCGAGTGATGAATATAAACTGTACAGTTTGATTTATGCTAGAGCGCTGGCTTCACTGATGGCGGATGCTAAAGTGAATGCCACGACAGTCGTGTTAGATAACAATGATTATCAGTTTAAAACAACTGGGCAAGTCCTAGTATTCGATGGATATTTAAAAGTATATAAAGATTTCGAGTCTTCAGAAGATAAGATTATTCCAGATTTTGAAAAACTAAAGGGAACGAATCTGAAAGCAAACGATATCGAATCCAAACAACATTTTACACAACCACCGGCTCGTTATACAGAAGCAAAATTAATTCATGAAATGGAAGAATTGGGAATTGGACGACCATCCACCTATGCCAAAACGATGGACACAATCAAAGAGAGAAATTATGTGACGATGGTCGACAAAAAATTCGTGCCAACGGAAATTGGTATGGAAACGACAGATAAGTTGCAAGAGTATTTCGCCGATTTAATCAACGTAAAGTATACTGCTCAAATGGAAACGGATTTGGATACCATTGCCCAAGGAGAATTAGATGGTGAAAAAGTGCTAGAAGATTTCTATGGTAAATTTTCAGAAGAAATCGATAACGCATTCGCCAACATGGAAAAGAAAGCACCGGAAGAGACGGGTGAGAACTGTCCAAATTGTGGCAGCCCACTAGTTAAAAGAAAAGGAAAATACGGCGAGTTCGTCGCTTGTAGTAACTATCCAACGTGCAAATATATCAAGAAAGAAGAAAAAGAACAAAAGGAAGTTTGTACGTGTTTAAAATGCGGTCATCCAATTGTAGAAAGAAAAACCAAAAAAGGAAAAATCTTCTATGGATGTTCTAATTATCCAAAATGCAAAGAAGCATTTTGGGATAAACCAACTGGCGACACATGTCCAGAGTGCGGGGCCATGTTAGTCATCAAAAACAACAATATTTGTTGTAGTAGTTGCGATTACGAGAAATAGGAAAAAACCTATTTCTTTTTTTGGTTTTGTGATATGATAAAAGTGGAGTTGAGAAATATGAAAGCAACCTTAAACTTAGTACTGACACACGAGTATGTGAACTTAGATCCTAATCAAACGAAACGGGCCAACCATAGAGATCGACACACGATTCCTAAAGAGATGATTCCCATTATTGGTGAACCGTACAAGGATGCATATGGCAATGAAAAAATTGGGCCAATGGATCTGCGCAAATTAGATGAGTTTATCAGTCAAAATTTCTCCGATGGCTATGGTATCCGTAACGATCCCCACTACAAACCTAAAATCGATTCTTACTTAGCGGCAAATAAAGCTTTACTTGACACGTTTTCTAAAAACAAAAACGGTTCGTTGGTAATTGTCTTTTCAGATGAAAATGGCCAACCTCGAAAAATGAGAGTTTTATATGCTAACCGCGCTGCCAAGACAGATCCGAAACGCGTTTTTAAAGAAATTCGCAAATTTTTAGAAAATGCCGATGCTCCTACCGTTCGCAATATCGCCGAGTACTACGACTTTATGTTTGGATTAGAGTACGATAAACGAGAAATCTATAGTGACATGGCAAGTCCACTTGCGTATTATGCTAGACCAATCAGGAAAGCAATGGATGCGATGAAACACAATCATTCATCTATCGGTGGTAAAAAGCCAAAGGATGTCGCAGTCACTTGGATGTGTAAAAGAATCAATGATTTATTAAAAAGCCAAGAGGAAGCAGACCGTGACTTAGGATATTATTACGTTCGCTTATTAGATGCTCATTTAGCGAAAAAATACGAATATGAGACGACACCAATTGAACCGCTTCGAAAAGCCAAAAAGACAAAGACATCGGCTGGTACAATCACAACACGCAGTGTGTCTAAAAAAACAGTAAAGCTAGTAAAACAAAGCAAAGAAGGAACCCTGGCACCCGAAACTGACTATGAACAGTTGTCATTTGATCAGGTGCCAGAACCAATTGTCATCCCGGATGATGCTCTAGAAAGACCACCGCAAACAGAAACGATGGAAGAAATGTTGCGACCAGAATGGTATGCTGCCCCAACACCGGAACCAGAAACGGTGATACAAGACAGAGAAGATGCTGTAGACAGTACGAGACAGTTGACGTTAGAAGATATGAGAAGATACGGCAGGGAATACGACACATACTTTGGAAACAAAAAGTAACATGAAAACAATTCGCGAGTTTTTAGAATATTTACAATACGAAAAGAACTATTCCAAAGAAACGATTAAAAATTACGAAATCGATTTATTAGATTTCGAATCATATCTTTCCGTTCATCATCTAACGAAACAAAAATTAACTTATAACGATGCTAGAGACTACGTTCGTTTTTTATCGGAAGAGAAAAAAGAAAGTGCGACAACGGTGTCTCGGTATATCAGTGCTTTAAGAACGTATTTTAATTATTTAGTAAGGGAAGACGAATTGGAAAAGAATGTGTTTTCGCTTGTGAAACTTCCCAAAAAAGGAAAACATTTACCGAAGTTTTTCTATTATAACGAAATCAGGGAGATGTTAGAAAGTATCGACCGCAGTACAGCCGTGGGACAAAGAGATTATTTACTAATCCATTTGCTATATGCTACTGGTGTGCGGGTGTCGGAATTAATCGGCATCCAGTTGGAAGATATTTCTCTAGACCGAAAACAGATCAAGATTTTAGGAAAAGGAGCCAAAGAACGATACGTCTATTTTGATGATCAAACGAAAGCGTGTTTGCAAACATACTTAAAAGAGGCGCGCCCAAGTCTTACTGGGAAAAAGAAAAACAACGATCTATTGTTAAACCAAAATGGAGGACCATTAACAACGCGAGGCGTTAGATATTTACTAAATAAAATCATTCAAAAGACATCGATTGAAAAGAACATTTCACCGCACATGTTGCGACATTCTTTTGCGACATCTCTACTAAACGAAGGTTGCGACATCATGTCCGTACAAGAGTTACTAGGACATGCTAATTTATCTGCCACAGGAATTTACACGCATGTGACAAACGATAGATTAAAAGAAGTATATTACAAAGCGATGCCAAGGGCAAAGAAGTAGGAGGATTTATGGCAAAATTATATTTTCGCTACGGAGCAATGAACAGTGGTAAGACGACACTTCTCATGCAGACCGCTCACAATTATGAAGAAAGAGGAATGAAGGTACTGGTGATGAAACCTGCTAAAGACTTAAAAGCAGGAGAGGAAATCTCATCGAGACTAGGAATTACTAGAAAAGTAGACTGTATGGTGCGACCGGAAGATCATGTTTTAACGTACATGTTAGACCACATCGATGTATCTTGTGTTTTGGTAGATGAAGCTCAGTTTCTAACGCCTGGTCAGGTAGACGAACTGTTACGGGTGACGACCGATTTGAATATTCCTGTCATCTGCTATGGACTTCGAACAGATTTTAGAACGCAAGGATTTCCCGGTTCAACCAGATTACTTGAAGTTGCTCATTCGATTGAAGAAATGAAAACCATCTGTACCTGTGGTGCCAAAGCAACGTTCAATGCGAGATTCGTAAATGGCGAGTTTACCTTAGAAGGAGAGCAAGTAGCAATCGACGGTATGCAAGATGTAACGTACGAATCGATGTGCCCAAAGTGCTATTTTAAAAAGATTTCTTTAAAAAGTAGAAAACCGTCTCAAAATCTTGAAGAAAAAGGCTAAAAAGCCTCTTTTTTTTGTAAACTTTTGAACAATCTATTTATTTTCCAATCTTTTCTCGTTATAATGAAATTGTGCTAGTGCATAGAAAGGATATGGTAAAAATATGAAATATGTTTATGACTTCAAAGAAGGAAATAAAGATATGCGTAATTTGCTAGGTGGTAAAGGTGCAAACCTTGCAGAAATGACTAGTATTGGTCTTCCTGTACCGAGAGGTTTCACCGTTACTACGGAAGCATGTACCAGATATTATGATGACGGTGAAGTTATCAGCGATGAAATCGCCAAAGAGATCGAGGAGCACGTAAAAGCCCTTGAGAAAGTAACTGGAAAAACGTTGGGATCTCCTGAAAATCCATTGTTGGTATCTGTAAGAAGTGGTGCTAGAGCAAGTATGCCTGGTATGATGGATACAGTACTTAACTTAGGATTAAACGATGAAGTAGTGGAAGGTTTGGCAACGCTTACCAATAATCCGAGATTTGCCTATGATTCTTATCGTAGATTCATTCAAATGTTCTCTGATGTTGTAATGGGATTTCCAAAATCAGATTATGAACGTTTGCTAGATGAAATCAAAGAGAAGAAACATGCTAAGTTTGATACAGACTTAGATGCTGACGATATGAAAGAAGTAACGGCAGAATTTAAGAAACTGTACAAGAAATTCGCTAAAGCAGATTTCCCACAAGATGCCAAAGTACAATTGATGGAAGCTGTCAAAGCCGTATTTAGAAGTTGGAATAATGACCGTGCGATTTACTATCGTCGTATGAACGATATCCCATCTAGTTGGGGAACCGCTGTAAACGTTCAAGAGATGGTTTACGGTAACCGTGGTGAAACATCTGGAACTGGTGTTGCCTTTACGAGAAACCCAGCAACTGGTGAAAAGAAGTTGTACGGAGAATTCTTGATGAATGCCCAAGGTGAAGATGTCGTTGCTGGTATTCGTACACCACAATCTATCGATACCTTAAAAGATGTCATGCCTGAGTGCTACAAAGAATTCGTTCAAATTTGTAAGACACTAGAAAGTCACTATCGCGACATGCAAGATATGGAGTTTACAATCGAAGATGGTAAACTATTCATGTTACAAACGAGAAATGGTAAGAGAACAGCACAAGCTGCCATTAAAATTGCAGTCGATTTAGTAAAAGAAAAAGTCCGTACCAAAGAAGAAGCACTTCTAATGGTAGAACCAAAACAATTAGATCAATTGTTGCATCCGATGTTTGATGCCGATGCTCTAAAGAAAGCAAAAGTTCTTGCTACGGGACTTGCTGCAAGCCCAGGTGCTGCAACAGGTAAGTTGTACTTTACGGCAGAAGATGTAAAAGCAGCTAGTGAAAAAGGAGAGAAAGACTTAATCTTAGCAAGACTAGAAACATCTCCTGAAGATATCGAAGGAATGAATATCGCTCACGGTATTTTAACGATTCGTGGTGGTATGACGTCTCATGCTGCAGTAGTAGCTCGTGGTATGGGTACTTGCTGTGTTTCTGGCTGCGGTGAAATCAAGATTGATGAAGAAAAGAAAACACTTACGATGCCAAATGGCGAAGTATACAAAGAAGGCGACTACATCTCATTAGATGGTTCAACAGGAAATGTATATGGAGGTCAAATCAAGACGGTAGAACCTAGCATTTCTGGAGACTTTGGAACATTCATGGGTTGGGCAGATAAAGCACGCACATTAAAAATTAGAACCAACGCCGATAACCCAAGAGATGCTCGTCAAGCAAGAGCATTCGGTGCTGAAGGAATTGGACTATGTCGTACAGAACACATGTTCTTTGAAGAAGACAGAATCTTTAACTTCCGCAGAATGATTACAGCACCAACTCTAGAAGCAAGAAAAGAAGCACTAGAGAAAATTTTACCATATCAAAGACAGGACTTCGAAGAGTTGTTCCGTTCTATGGAAGGAGATCCAGTCGTAATTCGTTACCTAGATCCACCACTTCATGAATTCTTACCACATACGGATGAAGAAATCAAACCACTTGCCAAGAGTCTAGGAATGAAATTCGAAGACTTAAAAGCACGTGTTGAATCTCTAAAAGAATTCAATCCGATGATGGGCCATCGTGGTTGCCGTCTATCGATTACATATCCAGAAATTGCTGAAATGCAAACGAGAGCAGTAATCGAAGCAGCCATTAATGTCAACAAAGAAGGAATGCATGTCACACCAGAAATCATGATTCCACTAGTTGGCGATGTAAAAGAATTACAATACGTTAAGAAATTTGTTTGTGAAACAGCTGATAAGGTCATCAAAGATGCTAAAGTCAAGATGAAATACGAAGTTGGAACGATGATTGAAATTCCAAGAGCAGCGCTAACTGCCGATAAGATTGCCAAAGAAGCAGAATTCTTCTCATTCGGAACGAACGATTTAACGCAAATGACGTTTGGATTCTCTAGAGATGATGCTACGAAGTTCTTAAATGATTACTATGCCAAAGGAATCTTTGAAAGTGATCCATTTGCTCATGTCGATCAAGAAGGAGTCGGTGAGTTAATGAAGATTGCAATTGCCAAAGCAAAACCAGTTAGACCAAACATCTCACTTGGTATCTGTGGTGAACACGGAGGAGATCCACAAACGATTGAGTTCTGCCATAACATCGGTCTAACATATGTTTCTTGTAGTCCATTTAGAGTACCAATTGCAAGACTTGCTGCAGCACAAGCTGCTATCAAAGCAAAACAAAAATAGACCTTTCAAAAAATATTTTGAAAATAAAAGATTAAGTTTCGCTAAAAGAGCGTGAACTTAATCTTTTTTTATGGATTTTTAAATACGCAAAAGATGTACAACATGTTATTTTGTGGTATAGTATGAATAAACGGGTGATATAAAATGGAAAAAGTTTTATTATTCTTTTCAGGTGGAAATGATTCGACACTAAGTGCATGTAAATTAGCTAGTCGTGGTTACGATGTGCATCTAATTACATTTGATAACGGCTGTGAAGAAGGAGTAGAAAATGTAAGAAATCGAGCGACGATATTAGAACGATTATTTGAAAATTCAACCGTCGGTAAAGTACGGAATTTAGGAGTTTTTCAATCTGTATCAGAATTTATGGCATTACGTCATGAAAGCGCTAATATGCCTTTTTCAAAGATTGTATCTTGTTATGGTGATTTCAATCAGAATCAACTAAATTGTTTAAATTGTAGAAGTGCCATGTATGTAGTCGGAGTGGTCGTCGCTACAGAATTAGGAATCAGTCATATTGCTGAAGGAGCAAGAAAAACACAACTGTTTGCATTGGAACAAGAAGAATTGTTAGAAGGATATCGAAACCTGTTGAATCAATATGATATCGATTTGTTACTGCCAGTATACGATTATGAGTCCGATTACGAAGTAGAAAATGAATTAAATCAGTATTCCACTCATTTTTACGACTCTCTATATGACGAAACGACTAGTTATGAAGCGAAGTGTTGGTTAGGTACTCCTATGGATGGACCTTTAACAAAAGAAGAAATAAACGGTTATTCCAAGTTCTACCAGGAGGTTTTACGTCCAGTGATGAGAAAAAGAATCGAAATGTATCCGACTTATCCGATTCAGGAGCAACTAGATCATCCTGTATATACAAAGATCAAATTTCGATAGACCAAAAAACTAAGAATAAAAAACTAACAAAGCAGTTGTCAACTAGCATCGTATAAAAATGTGAATATAGAAAAAATATTTTAAGAAAATGAAAAAATTGTCTTTAAGATAATTCTTTTTTTTGTTATGATAGATATGTATAGTAGAAAGGGTGATCGAAAATGATGAAAAAGATGAAGGAATTATGGAATGAAACCGGTACCCGTATCAAAAAAGCAGATATTATCATTATGATTATAATGGTACTTGTTTATGGCATATATTCGTTCATTAATCTAGGAGATATGAAGGCTCCTCAAACGTTTGCTTCCTTTTCTGAGGTTTCCCAAAGTGTAACGATTGAGGTCCCAAATTCTACATATATCACTAGAATGAGAGTCTATACAGGAAATGAAACTGGAAACTTTTGGATATATCTATCAGAAGACGGAGAAACGTACAACTACTTAAATACACTAGAAGCAAATTCAGTCTTCTCTTGGCAAGATGTTGATATTAATAGCAATGCCAAGTATGTACAATTGATTGCAGCAGAACCGAATGGTTCTATCGGTGAAGTTCAATTGTACGATGAAAACAGTTTGCCACTAGAGGAGACAGCAACAGATGATACAAGTGCTCCGTTAGTAGATGAACTTGACTTAGTTCCGATTCGTATTTCTTATATGAACAGCACTTACTTCGATGAAGTCTATTTTGCTAGAACCGCTTATGAATATGTTCACGGACTTCCAGCATATGAATGGGTTCATCCACCATTAGGAAAATTAATTCAAGCAATTCCAATTGCCTTGATGGGTATGACACCGTTTGCATGGCGTATGGCTGGTAACATCTGTGGAATATTAATGATTGCAGTGATGTACATTTTAGGAAAGAAACTATTTAAGAAGCGGAAATGGGCGATTACCGCTGCCTTACTAATGATGTTAGATACGTTCCACTTCGCTCAAAGCAGAATGGGTACAGTCGATACGGAATTGGTTCTATTCTCACTATTAGCAGTTTTATTCATGGTAAATTACATGCAGCAAAAGAAGAATACAAAGTTATGGAAACGATTACTGAATTTATTCTTCTCAGGATTGTTCGCTGGATGTGCCATTGCAACCAAATGGACAGGTCTTGCAACAGGATTAATCCTATGCATCATGTTCTTCTATCATTTGATTAAAACGAATTTTGGCGAAGGTAAAAAATGGACGAAAGATACGACAATTATTATTATCTTTTGTTTCTTATTCTTCATTGGTGTACCAGTTGCCATCTATGTAGGATCTTACTTCCTATTCCCGAATTTCGGCGTCAATACTCAGATTACGAATGTTCAAGCATTGTTAACACAAACAGAAGGAATTTACAATTATCATTCTACGTTAACGGCAACCCATCCATATACGTCTGAGTGGTACACTTGGCCAATTATGTGGAAACCGGTATGGTACTATGTAGCAGAGTATAGTGATGGTTTACGTGAAACAATTTCTGGAATTGGAAATCCTGCCATTTGGTGGGGCGCATGCGTCGCTATGTTGTATGTCATCTATGCAGCAATTAGAAAACGCGATAAAGTAGCACTATTCATAATTTTAGGAGTAGCAGTAACATGGCTACCGTACTTGTTTATCGGAAGAGTTATGTTCTTATATCACTTCTTCCCAACAATACCATATATGATGTTTGCACTCGTATATGTATTAAAGGCATTATCGGAACGATTTAAAACAGATAAGATCACGATGGTATTCCTATTTATCGTATTTGTTCTGTTTGCATTGTTCTTACCAATTGCATCTGGAAGAGCTGTCGATCCATCATATGTCAACTACTTTAGATGGTTGCCACAATGGTACTTTTAAAAAAAACAAAGAATCGTCTAGTAAGATGATTCTTTTTTTGTTATACTTATAATAGGTGAAAAGTATGGAAAAAGCGAAGAGTATGGAGAAAGTATTGTGTATTGGTCACGCGGCATACGATATTACGCTACCGCTTGAAACATTTCCGAAAGAAAACAGTAAGGTTCGAATCGGAGATAAAGTGGAATGTGGTGGCGGAGCCGCATCGAATTGTGCAACCCTGCTAGCAAGATGGGGCATGAACACTTATTTTGTCGGTGCTGTTGGGAATGATTATTACGGTCAAATCGTCCGTGATGAATTTCAAAAAGATAATGTTAAAATGGATTATTTGACGGTTACAGATGACTTTAAAACGACGAGTAGCTATATTCTGGCAAACACGAGTAATGGTTCTAGAACAATTGTAATTAGTAGAACGAAGAAAGAAGAGACGAAAGTTGAATCCCTCCCAGATGATGCGACGGTAATCATCGCTGATGGAGAGGAACCGACTTTAACGGAAGAAGCAATTAGAAAAAATCCAACCGCCATCAGTATTTTAGATGCGGGAAATGTAAAATCGGCAATCGTTAGATTATGTCCAATCGTGCAATATTTAATTTGTTCCAAGGATTTTGCCGAGGAATATACCAAAGAAGCGATAGATGTCCTAAACAGACAGACTTTAATTAGAGCCTATGATAAGTTGGCAGTAGAGTTTCACAATACCATTATTATCACGTTAGGAGAGTACGGTTGCTTTACAAAAGTTGACAATGAATACATGCTAGTACCATCTATCCCAGTGCGTCCAAAGGACTCAACAGCGGCCGGTGACATTTTTCATGGCGCTTTTGCATATTTTATTAGCCATAATTACAAATTATGTGATACAATGATATTAGCGAATATTACAGGTGCTCTTTCTACCCAAAAAATTGGTGGAAAGTATTCGATTCCAACTCTAGAAGAGGTCTATGCACAATCTGAACTTAATGGGAAGTAATCACTTACCCAGCATCGATCTTCATGGAATGGATCGAGATACCGCAAGAATTCTTAGTAAAGAGTTCTTAGAAGACCAATATTCACTTGGAAAAAGAGCAGTTGTAATTATTCACGGAAAAGGGAAAAGGGTTTTAAAACAAGAGATTCACGAGATGTTGAAACGCGAAAAAATCGTTCAAGACTTCTTCATTGACTTTTTTAACGACGGAGCAACAATCGTTGAATTAATAGAAAAAACAAAAAATTGACAAATCGATGAGTTTGTGATATAATATGTCCAAATTCAAAGAGGGGGAGAATTATATGTATACAGAAGAAGAATATGACACAAGAAACAGAAGACGTGGAAGTTTTCCACTACGGGATTTCTTATTAAAGTTAATCCTAATCATCATATTTGTTTTGCTTTTGGTTTGGCTTGTACCTTGGCCGAACAATAAGAGCTTAACAGATCGTATTTTTAACGCAAACGTTCAGGAAATGAAAAATGCGGCTCTTTTGTATTTTACAGAGGAAAGATTACCTGAAAACGTAGGCGATAAAAAGACTATTACGTTACAAGAAATGCTTGACTTGCATTTACTGCTACCGTTTACGGATAAGGATGGCAATTCATGCGATACCCAAGCATCTTATGTAACAATTGAAAAACTAGAAGAAGAGTTTTTATTAAAGGTAAATCTAAAATGTGGCGATGAAGAAGATTATATCTTAGTACACGTAGGTTGCTATGCATACTGTCAGAGTTACATTTGTGAAAAGCAGGAAGAGGAAGAAGAAACGAAACCGGTACAGACACCGATTTTCACAAGTAAACCAAATCCAACTCCAAATCCTTCTAATCCAAGTGATACACCATGTCCGACATGTCCAACATGTCCACCAACACCAACGAATAATCCAACTCCGACACCACCACCAACGAACCCACCTACAAATCCGCCGACGAACCCACCTACGAATCCACCAACGAATCCGCCGACGAATCCTCCAACAACACCACCAACGAACCCACCAACAAATCCTCCAACGACACCACCTGTAACGCCTCCACCAACGATTACGTATGAGTATGAGTATAAGAAGAGCGTTCCAGCAGGATGTGTAACTTGGGGAGCATGGTCTAACCCAATCGTTTATGTTGATGCTGATGGCTTAACATTCGGTAAATGGGCAAAATTAGAAGTTGAAGATTTAGGATCAAATTATGAAGTGGTTGGATATCGTCCAGTAACAATTAAGACGACGACACAACGTATCGTTCAAGTAGGAAGCTATACAGAAACACTATGTACGGAATATACTTATGTAAGAATTAACAACACGACATATGCTGTTACATCAGGTGGATGGACAGACGCTGGATATTATGAAGGCTACAGTGCTCCAAACGATACAGCAGACACACATTACGAATTCGTAAGAGTTAACTGGGATGTATGTGGTGATACTTGTACGAACCATCCGTACTTGGTTTATAAAGTATACAAACGTACATTAGTTCAAAAGGCTGCAAATAATAGCGATTCAGTATCAAGAACATGTAGTGCAACAACAACGAGAACCATTCCACTATATGCAATTCAAACGACAACAGAAACATACAGCGAAAAACAATACGTATACGGTTATGTAAAACGTTATCGTTACCGTGAATGTGCTACTTACCAAGAGGCAAGTACACAATATGCTTGGAGTACAAGCCAAAATGATCAATCACTACTAAACCAAGGCTATACACTAACAGGCAACAAGAGAGTAAAGAGTAAATAGGAGGACAGTCTTATGGATAATAAAAAAATTATTGATATGAAGTATACAGTAGACGAAAACGGGAAACCCGTTTCCGCTACTGTCATATATGATGACAACACTTATAAAAATGCTGTTAATGATCCATCTCAAGTTATAGAGTGGGCTACACAAGTAGCACGCGAAAATCCAAAAGAAAATATTCGACACATCATGCGCAGAGCTTCTTCTGAAGATGCATTAAGAAGAGCATTAGAAGCTGATTTATCACGTGTTGATGAAAATGGGAATCAGATATTACATGATGGCGAAACAAATGATGATACGATTGAACAAATCAAAGATAAGCATAAATTTGCAAAAGGGGTTGCAGCAGGCGTTACTGTAGCAGGACTAGGAGCAGCCGGTTTGTATGGTATATCTCAACTTGGCGCAAATGGTAATGATACACAAAATGTAGCAATTGCATCAGCTAAAGAGACTGCATCAACTGATGAATTAATATCAGATCAATTAAAAGATCGTTTACAACTTACAGATTTTCAAAGAGAATTCTTAGAAAATGCTGAAGCTACAATTGATCAATACAATTCACTTTGTGAAAAATACGGATTAGATGACGATTTCAAGATTAGTTTAGATGAATACTTAGCAGCATATATTAATTACAACGATTTATCAATTAATGAAACCAAAGAATTAATTCCGATGTTGATGAATGCTGATAACGCAGAAACAATGGATGTAAACTACATTCAAACATGTTTGCAATCTATCAACTCTAAATTCTTAGGTATGTCTGTGGCAATGACTGATCCAGAAGACGTCAGTGTATTTGATGGATTTATTCAAGATGTAACAGGTTCTATGACAGAACGTGAAGCAGATATGGAAGGCTTAACTGGTGAAGAAAGAGAAAATCAGTTAGCTAACTTGAACAAATGTAGAAGCATCATGCGTGAAATGTGGACACACTTTGTAGAATCTAACAATAGTGGTGAATTATGTGGCGATGATTTCTACAATTTCGTATCAGAAAGCATCAACGAAGAAGTAAATGGAATTTCAACAGGTTCTGCATTCTATCGTATGTTTGCTGATACTTATCTAACATGTGGTGGTATTCATAGTGCAAATTATGATGAAATTATCAATGCCAGAACACATGAACAGAGAAGCTTTGATGATAGTACTCAAGAAAATCAAAATGAAATGAGTTTATCTGATAATGTTGTTACTCATAGTAATAAGGTATGTGGTTCTATCGATGAACGAATTAATACAGCATGGAACGATGCAAGGGAATGGTTCAAAGAAACATATGCTATGATGGAAGAAGAAGGAGTAACGACTGATATTAAATATTATGTCAACTCTGAATATAATGAAGAATACAATAAATTACGTGAAAAATACAAAGACATTGAATTATTCAATGTTAATGACGATGAAAAAGCAGCTAAGTTAGCAGACTTAGTAAATAACTATCTACACACACATGGTAGAAGTTGGGACGGAAATTTATCGAACTATACTGCTTCTGTTAGTGGTGGTGGAACAACAACAACTACAACAGAAACTTGGACAGAACCTGCACCTGCTAACGATGTGATTTCATCTAATAAAGATGAAGCTTATGAAGCAGCACGTCAAGTAATCGCAAATGATCCAACATTATCTACAGTCAACGAGAATGGTGATCCGATGACTCAAGAGCAAGTTGATGAATGGATAAATCAAATGGATCAACAAGCTGCAAAAGACCCAGTTACAGTAACAAATCCAGATGGTTCTACAACAACTACAGATACTGTTAAAAATCCAGATGGCAGTTATACGACAAAAGAAGAGACGGTTGCTCCACCTGATCAAACAGTAATTGAAACGCCTGTTGATGGAGATATTTTTGATGAAGATGGCAATCTAGTTCTTGAAGGTAATGAGTCAGCTCCAACCGGAAATCCAGAGACAGATCATGTTAAAGACTTGATTGAACAAGCTCAACAAGATGCGCAAACATCACAAGACCAAAGCGAATCTCAACCAGAAGTAGAAGAACCATCACCAGAACCTCCAGTTGTTGAGGAAACTCCATCCACACCGGAAATTGAAGAGCCAGCACCACCGGTCGTAGAAGAACAACCTTCTGCACCTGACGATGGTATTCCAGGTGATAATACTGATGTTACACATGATGCCAATACAGATGGTAGTTCGGTTGACATTGAAGTAGGAGAATTTGTACCGCTTGTAGCAAGCGACATGGATGAATCTTCTGTTGTTTCTGAAGAAAACGTATTTGATGAATACGGACAGTTAGGTGAACAAACCATAGAATCACTAAACAGTTCTGAGTCAGTAGTTGAGACTACACCAGAACCAGTCGTTGAAACGGCTGCCCCAGAACCTGCACCTGTTGTTACAGAACCAGTTGTTGAAACACCTGCTCCGGAACCTGCACCTGTTGTTACGGAACCAGTTGTTGAAACACCTGCTCCAGAACCTGCACCTGTTGTTACAGAACCAGTTGTTGAAACGCCTGCTCCGGAACCTGCACCTGTTGTTACAGAACCAGTTGTTGAAACACCAGCACCAGAACCGGTAGCAGAGACGACTTCTTCAAATGTTACGGTAGAACTTGATGGCGACTTAGTAACATTTGATGAATCTGGAAGCGTTGCAAGCGTTGAACCTGCACCAGTTGCAGAAGAAACAAATGAAGATGTAAAAACAATGTAATATGACTTCTGTATATATTAATAGATAGAGAGTGAATATTCACTCTCTTTTTTGTCAAAGAAGCCCATTTTTCTGAAAAAATAACAAAATATTTGACAAAAAAACAAATATGTGATATAATCTAGACACTTGAAGATGAAGAATACAATCGTCGACAAGAACTCAGGGGATAGAAAGGGTTGAATCAATATGAAACAAAGTTACATTATCGAATACTTAAACGAAAATGACTTTAGAAAGAAAGAACGATCAGTTAGAAAGTATAATATGCTTGCTTATAAAAAATTAACATTTGAATATTATCCATCATTAAGAAATGGTAAGTTTTTAGGAGAATTGGTAAGTGTTAATAAAAAAGAGAAGACAAAATCTTACGAATTAAAACTTCCAACTGATGAATTGTTCGCTAAAGTACATGGAGAAATCAGACTTCATTATACAGTATATTCTGATAAACACATTATCTTACTTACAAATATTACACCAGATGGAATCTTAGATGAAGGTCATCGTGCAGAATTAAGTACTTATAAAGGTGTCATGATTTCTAAGGCAAATCCAGAAAAAGATATGTTTAAAATTAATTTATTGAACATGTTACAAAAATAGTAACATGTTTTTTGTTTGAGGTTGACAAAGTACTTAGAAATCAGTATAATTGTAATTGCTTCTTGTAAAAGAAGGGGACTAGAATTTAAACAATCTTTTTTGAAAAATTGTTGCCATTCGGTTTTGTTTATGATATTATTAATGAGTACGGACCCTTAGCTCAGCTGGTTAGAGCATCCGGCTCATAACCGGACGGTCATAGGTTCGAGTCCTATAGGGTCCACCATCTGCGGGTATGGCGGAATTGGCAGACGCGCTAGTCTTAGGAACTAGTGCCTTCGGCATGCAGGTTCAAGTCCTGTTACCCGCACCACTTAGAATATCGTTTGAATAATCAAACTTACAATATAGAATCGATTGAGAAATCGATTCTTTTTTGTTTTCTTAAAAAACGTATGGAATAATACGAAAACTGTGATATGATAAGTATATGTTCAGGAGGATTATGATGAGAAGAGTACGGAATGGTTCGTTCACATCCAATATAGAACGAGTTAAAACAAAAGAAGAGTTATTAGAGTCACTAGAAAAGTATAAAGGAATTTTATCAGTCCCAATGATTGAGTATTTAAATTCTCTGCTTGAATTAGAATTTTCTGTCGTGAGAGAAAATATTGGGAAACAAGATCGTGATGCGTTGTCAGAATTGGATATTTATAGGAGTGTTGCAATTTACAACATTTATAATCGTGCCAAAAACTTGTTAAATGAAATGAGCGATACTCTAAAGATTAAAGGTAATGAAGACGGATGGGAAGAATTATCTGTAGAACTGCCATTATTGAATGGTACAGTGCAGTTGTATGAATTTGATTACCGTTCAGCACTTTCATTTAGATTAAAAGTACCAAATGATTACCGGCCTTCTAGCATTGGTCAAATTCGGTTATATCAAACGTTAGAGGATAAAGGAAAAAGAGAAGAAGAATTATCTCGTGTACTAACAACATTAAACCAATTATATGATGAGAAAAACCCTTATACATCCCGTCCTGGTGTAGCAGGTGGACCAAGACCAATGTGGGAAATGCAGCATCGTCAAATGATAAGAGACTATGAACAACAGTGGAAAGCCTTGGAAGGAAGAGAAATGTTATCAGATGATGAGAAAAAAGCAATCGAATGGACGAATCGTATTTATGATAAAATGATAGAAGATTATGGCTTGACAGAAAGCGATTTTGAAGAAATAGCGAAGAAAGGGATTCCTACTTATTATGAGCTGACACATCCAAATAAGTTAGAAAAGATGCTGACAAAAGAGCAACCCGGATTAACAATAGTAAGAAAAATTAAATATTTGTAAAAATAAATTAAAAACTAACAAACGTTAGTTTTTTTGATTGATAAGTAAAAAACACTGTGGAACTTTCCATTTTATGATAAAATAAGACATTGCAAAGGGGAAAGTTAAAAATGAAAGAAGTACGACCACTAATTGGAATTCCAGCCGTGCCAACTTATGATGATGAACAGGATGCGATAATGGCACTTTATCAAGATTATAAAGATGTAGTTTATCAAAATGGAGGAATTCCATTCTTGATTAATCCGATTGCCAAAGAAGATTATGTAAACACTAGATTGCGAAATATGAAACCTTTAACAACCGAAGAAAAAGAATTATATTACGAAATGACAGATATGTGTGCTGGTATAATCATTCCAGGAGGGTATAAAATTCATCTTTTTGCAGAAGAGATTGCTAAGTATGCTATTAGGAAAGATATACCTATTCTAGGAGTTTGTCTTGGTATGCAACTACTTGCTAAAATAGAAAACAGTAAAAATGTTTTGGTTCGTAATGAAACTCCAATCGAACATAAACAAAGAGGAGAACAGTACGTGCATGATTTAAATATTGTAGATGGGACAAAGTTGCATGAAATCTTGCAAAAAGATACAATCCGTGTAAGCAGTGTCCATCGCTTTCATATTTCACACGTAAATCATTTTAAAGTAAATTCTTATTCGGAAGACGGCCTGATTGAAGGAATTGAATTACCAGGTAAAAAATTTGTGATTGGAGTACAGTGGCATCCAGAAAAAATGATAGAGTACGATGAAAATGCCAATCGCTTGTGGCATGCATTTATGGAAGAAGCAAAAAAGGAAAAAATTTATAGAAAATAAAATATGATTACATGTGTTCTTTATAAAAACGAAAATATTGCATTTCTCTATGAAATATAGTATAATAGGGAAACCAAAAAGGAGGAATATGTGTGATTCAGATCGACACGAGTGCAAAGCAGTTACCAATTATTTTGATGCCGTTAACGAAATCAGAAGTAAAAGAATTAAAGGAAAGTCCATTCGTATTGGATGATATTTATGTCGTTTCTGGTGACAATCCAGATCAATTACATATCGGGATGCTTTCAGAAATGGGACAACAAAATCCAGCCCAACATCAATGGTATTTTTATAACGGGGAAAAATACTTAAATGATAAAACGATTGAAAAATATTTTGATAGACCATTTTTCCGTGTAATGCCTACAGTGGATTGTGAGATTGAAGATTGTAAACCGATTGGTGAAAGTAAAAAAAGTACAACGACATTATTTGAAATTGTAAATAGAAAAGAAAGTAGTTTAGAAAAAAATAAAGTATTGATGAAATAGCACTGCGGTGCTTTTTTTTTGAACATTGTTGCAATTTGATATAAAATGGGATATACTGATTATGCGAGTTAGTCTTGGCTAACCAAGGAGGAAATATGTCGGAATCGTTGGAAATGTATTTGAAAGTGATTTATACCTTAACAGAACAAGAAGAAAGGGTTCACGCCATCGACATTGCGAAGTATATGCACATATCGAAACCGAGTGTTAGTAAAGCACTTGCCATCTTAAAAAAAGAGGAACTCGTAACTAGTGTCGAAGGTAGGATAGAACTTACAACTCAGGGAACTAAAAAAGCCCAACAAATTTTATCGAAATATGAAAGTATAAAAGAGTTTTTAAAACAGACACTACGACTAGAAGAACAAGATGCTTGTATCAATGCGTGCCGCATGGAACATATTATAACAGATACTTGTCATCAAAAAATAGAAGAATACTTAAAGGAGCAAAAACATGATTGAATTAAAGAATATATGTTTTAGAAGAGACGAAAAACAGATATTAGATCACATCAATTTGACACTTAATACTGGACATTTTATTGCAATCACAGGCCCAAATGGAAGTGGCAAAAGCACTCTTGCTAAAATTATCATGGGAATTGAAAAGCCGGATTCTGGTCAAATTTTCATGGATGGCAAAGATATCACGGATTGCAGTCTAGATGAACGTGCTAGAATGGGAATCGCTTTTGCGTTCCAACAGCCAGTAAAGTTCAAAGGAATTACCGTCTACGATATGTTAAAGCTGGCGGCAGGTCGTGATTTATCGAAGACCGAAGTAGAAGAAGTGCTAGAAAAAGTAGGATTAAAGGCTGAATCTTACATCCATAGAGAGTTAAATCAGTCTCTATCCGGCGGCGAATTAAAACGAATTGAAATCGCAACAGTCATTGTAAGAAATTCGAAATTCACAATATTTGATGAACCAGAAGCAGGCATCGATCTGTGGAGTTTCAACCATCTAATTCAAGTTTTTACCAATTTACATAAAGAACTGACTGGGACGACGTTAATTATTACGCATCAAGAACGAATCTTAGATATTGCTGATGAACTGATTTTGTTAAAAGATGGTAAGGTTGCCTATGCAGGTCCACAAAATGAGATGATTGAGAAATTGTATCAAGATTGCAAAGTACCATTACTAGAAGGGAGGGATGAACATGACGGGAACGGATCAAACACTGTTGGATGAGATAACGGATACAAAGATTACTGATAATGCTGCATACAACATCCGTAAAAACGGAAAAGTGTTAAAGCGTAAAGTTACCGAAGACGTATCGATTGAAAGCAAAGCAGACGGTAGTGGTATCGATATCTACGTTAAAGAAAATGCTCGTCATGCCTTTGTTTATATTCCTGTACTAGTAACATTCTCAGGACTAAATGATGTCGTTTATAACGATTTTCATATTGGTAAAAATGCAAGTGCCATCATCGTAGCAGGATGTGCTGTAAAAAATAATGCCGGTAAGACATCTCGTCATCAAGGAATTCATCGCTTTTATTTAGAAGAAAATGCAAGTGTTAGTTATTTAGAAAAGCATTACGGTGAAGGTCATGGTCACGGTGGCAGAATTTTAGATCCAGTTACAGAAATGCATTTAGGACCGAATTCTACGATGGACATGGACACCGTTCAAATAGAAGGTGTCACAGATACAGTAAGATACACGACTGCAGACCTATCTGATGGGGCAACCCTTACGATTAGTGAAAAGATTATGACAAGTCAAAATCAAACCGCGAAAACAGAGTTTACGATTAACTTAAACGGGAAAAACTCGAGTACGCATGTCGTGTCTCGTTCGATAGCAGCTGATCATTCTCATCAGCAATTTATCTCACACTTAAACGGCTATAATGAGTGCTATGGCCATGTCGAATGTGACGGTATTTTAAAAGATCAAGGAATTGTTGATGCTAGCCCTGAAGTAAATGCAAGACACGTCGATGCAAGACTTGTACACGAAGCAGCAATCGGTAAAATTGCTGGTGACCAGTTGACAAAATTGATGTCACTGGGTCTTACTGCTAAAGAAGCAGAAAAAGCCATTATCGATGGATTTTTAAAATAGGAAGACTACCTTCTTCCTTTTTCTTTGGAAATTTGTTATACTATGGTAGGGAGATTTGTATGAAGAAAAAGATAGGAATATTACTTGCAATCGGACTATTATTAACTGGTTGCAATGGCAATACAATTGCTAAAATTGATATTACAAAATTTGACGATGTCATGAATAATCGTGGTTTTTTTGTAACGGACCAAACGGAAACGTTGAGTAACGAAAATGTAACGGCCGCCCACGTCGCATACGATAGCAGTTACGAATTAAACTTCATTACTTGCAACACGACAGAAACTTGTCAAAGTATGTTCTCCAGTAACAAAGAGACGATTTTAAATCAAGACGGAGAAGTTTCTGTAGAAGAAGAAAAAACGGGTGATAACTACCAAGTGTACAAAGCATTTATTGGTGATCGTTATTACGTTTTGGTACAAGTAGAAGATACATTTTTATATGTAGATGTCTATCGTTCTTACAATTACGAGATTAAAAATATTGTGGAAGAACTAGGATATTAGAAAAATGTTTTCTAATCATTTGAAATATGATATACTAAATAAGACATATAATAGAATGAAAAGGATGGTTGAAATGAAAAAAGTTTGTGAGAAACTGTTGATATTGGTAATGTTATTGGGAATGCTGGTGTCCCCAATTTATGTTTATGCAGAAGAACCTAGTGAAGGAACTGGCAGTGAGGAAACAGAGGAACCTGCTACACCGACGGATGACCCGAGTCCTACTCCCACACCAACGCAAACACCGGAACCAACCCCGACACCAGAGCCAAAAATTGAACCGCGTTTAGCATCTTTAACTGTGGAAGATTTCAATTTAAATGAAGCATTCGATGCAGAAAAGACAAATTATACCTTGACAGTACCTGCTAGCACATCTAAAATTACGATTACTGCGACTGCAATCGATGGCTGTACAGTGTTTAGTGGGAACGGTTCTCACGATTTAGCAGAAGGAAAAACGACCACGCTCAAAATTGTGGTTAAAGTAAAAAAAGGCATTGATCCAGAGCAACCGACACAAACCTATACGTTAGCGGTTACGAGACCGACAGAAAGTGTTGCCTTGCGTAGTTTGATGGTATCCGGTCACTCTTTAAACGAAACGTTTAGTCAAACCAATTATACGTACACGATGACTGTGCCATACGATACGACTTCATTAAATATTTCCGCTGTAGCAGAAAATGATACGGATACAGTAGAAATTGATGGTGCCGATAACTTAGAAGTCGGTGAAAACGAAGTTACAATTACCGTTCGTAGTGAATCAGGAAAAGAAGCAACCTATCAGATTTTGGTAACAAGAGAAGAAGAAAGTGAAGAAGAAAATCAAACATCCAATATGACTTCTAATCTAGTAGTAGATGAGAAGAGTGAAAACTCATTGGTAAAATACATTTTAATTACAGTTGGTTGTGTCGTATTGATTGCCATTGCTGCAGTTGGTATCATCTTCTATATGAAGAGTGCAAGTCCTGAGAAGAAGAAAGAGAAAGAAGCACGCAAGAAAGCGAAAAAAGAAGCGAAGGAAGCGGCTACTAAGAAAGAAGAAAAAGTAGAAGAACCACTAGAGAAAAAAGAAGAATCATCTGAGAAACAACCAGCAGAGCAATTGTCAAAAGAGACTTCAGTAGAAAATGATTCATCTACTAAACAAGATGATACGATTGATGTATTAGATGATATAGAAGACACCAAAGAGGCTCCAACCGTCAAAGATGTCAAAGATGACATTTTAGAAGGCATGGACGACATATTCGATGATAAAGACTAGTCACTAGTCTTTTCTTATACAGGAGGAAATATGAGTGCAAAAGAAATGAGCATGGACCGTAAGATTATCAATCAGATTAAAGCATTAGGAATCGATATGATTCAAGAATCAGGTTCGGGCCATCCAGGAATTGTCCTAGGAGCAGCGACGACACTGTACACGGTTTATGCCAAATGTTTGAATTTTAAAAAAGATGATCCTTTATGGATTAATCGAGATCGTTTTGTTATGTCATCTGGACACGGCTCAGCCTTACTATATGCTACTTTGTATATGGCGGGAGTAATTCCAACACTAGACGATTTAAAAGCATTTCGCAAATACGGATCCATCACACCAGGGCATCCGGAATACTACAAGACACCGGGTGTCGATATGACGACTGGACCACTCGGAGAGGGATTTGCTTCTGCCGTCGGAATGGCCATCGCAGAACGTTATCTATATCACTACTATGCTAGAAACTGTGTCTATCCAATCAGTCATTACACGTACGTATTTTGTGGTGACGGAGACTTGATGAAAGGAATCAGTTACGAAGCTGCAAGTCTTGCCGGAACGTTAAAATTACATAAATTAATCGCCTTATACGATAACAATTCGATTTCTCTAGATGGACCGACGAAGATGAGTTTTACCGAAGATGTCGCATCTCGTTTTCGCTCGATGGGATGGAACGTCTTAGAAGTTACGGATGGTGAAAACATCGAAGAAATCGAGTCAGCAATCAACAAATGCAAAGATCAAAAAACAGGACCTTCTTTGATTATGATTAAAAATGTCATTGGCCGTGGTTCTAAAAAAGAAGGAACATCTAAAATTCACGGTGGTACGTTAGAAAGTGATGACGTCTCAAAGATCAAAACGTCCTTAGAAGTACGGGATATACCATTTGCGGTATCGCAAGAAGTGGTCGATGCAATGCAGACGATGATATCAAATCGTGTCGATGAAAAGTATCGAAAATGGATGAGTGATTACAATTTACTATCTGGCGAAGTTCAAGAAGAACTTTCCAAAATGAAATCAGGGGATTCATCGATTTCGATGAAAGATACGGTATACACCTTCCCCGAATCGAAGATGGAGTCTCCTAGAGAGACCTCTCATAAAGTATTGCAATCCGTATGCGAAGTAAATCCGTTATTAATCGGTGGCAGTGCCGATGTTGGGACCTCTACTAAGACGTATTTAGAAAACAGTACTGATTTTTCAAGCACGAACTATTTAGGTAGAAATATTTGGTACGGTGTCAGAGAAGGCGCAATGGGAGCTATTATGAACGGTATCAGTTTAGGTGGATTACGAAACTACGGCTCTACATTCTTAGCATTCTCCGATTATTTGAAACCTGCCATTCGTCTATCAGCACTAATGAATTTACCGAACATCTATATCTTTACCCATGACTCTGTCATGATTGGACCGGACGGACCGACTCATCAACCAGTTGAGCAACTGATTGGTTTGCGTAGTATACCGAACATGGAAGTTTTCCGTCCTGCAGATGCCAACGAAACCTTGGGTGCATACAAGGCAATTCTAGCCAAAAGAAGAGGTCCTTCGGCACTGATCCTGTCACGGAATGATCAACCGGTACGCGAAGATACGAGTATCAACGATGTCGCTTTTGGTGCTTATATCGTCTATCACGAGGCTAAAAACTTACAGGGTATCATCATTGCTACCGGCGAAGAAGTCCACATGGCAATTAACGTAGCCAAAAAGTTATTGGAATATGGAATCGACTTACGTGTCGTCAGTATGCCGTCCAAAGAACGGTTTGAAATTCAAACCGATGGCTATAAACAAGATGTTTTACCTCAGAACGATAAGACCTTTGTGATAGAAGCATCCTCTCATTACTCTTGGGATGAATACGTAAGTTCTAGAGAATATTTATTTACAGTAGATAATTTCGGTGCCAGCGCATCCAAAGAAGACATCCGAAAAAACGTTTTCTATACCGAAGATGCAGTCATCGAACGGATCAAAAGACTATTTTCTTAAATGGTCTTTTTTTGACAAAATTTGCACACCGAATTTGTTAGAATCAAAATAGGTGATGACAATGAGAATTTACTATGCATTTTCGATGAAAGAAGAAATTAAAAAGTTGTATGAAGATCATCCCTTAAACTTATATTTAATTTTAAGAAATTTATATTTTATGAGAGAAGCCGATCAAGAATACGCCGTCTATTTATACAAACAGATGATTAATAAACTTAACAAATCAAAAATCGACCGCGACTTATTCATTCAATATCACAATACATACACGTATTCTAAAAATGGAGAAAAACACATTATCAATAATCTATATAAAGATGAAGTAAGTGTTCTGACTGTTAAAAATAGTTATCTTTTGATTACAACAAATCAAAACAATACCTCATTTTTTCAAATTTTAGACCAGTATGCATCCGATTTTTTCATTTGTGATTTCTCGAATATGGATTATTTTTGGCTTAGTAGTTTAAAAATGCTTGCGACATCGAATGCTGTATAGTAAAATGTTGGTAAGGAGATGACAAAATATGTTAATGGATATACTATATGTCGTCATTGGATTAATCGTAGGAATCATCATTGGTTTCTTTGTATCGAGACATTTTATGACGAAGTATTTAAAGAAGAACCCACCGATCAATGAAGAGATGATTCGAGCACTGATGATGCAGATGGGCAGAAAGCCTTCTCAAAAGCAGATCAATCAAATGATGAAATCAATGGAAAAGTATATGTAAAGCCTTACAAACTTTTCTATTTTTTTGCACTACTTTTTTGACGAAACGCAAAATGTTCTCTATAATGGTTATAGAAAGTAGGAAAGATAATATGAAAATTGTGAGAGATATTGATCCTTATATTTTTAGAGGATATGACATTAGAGGTATTGCTGGAGAAAATTTGACAGAAGATGTCGCCTATACAATCGGTCTTAGTTTCGGTACGAAGTTAGCGAATGAAGGTAAGACAATTTGCGTCGTAGGAAGAGACAATCGGCTTTCTTCACCAATGTTAGCAAATGCATTGATTACTGGTATTCTTGAAACTGGTACGGATGTAGTCGATTTAGGAGTTTGTACGACACCGATGTATTATTATGCGTGTATCAATAATAAAATCGAGTCTGGCATCATGGTGACAGCAAGTCACAATCCAAAAGAGGATAACGGCTTCAAAATTGCCTTTGATAAATCAGGCAACGCTTGTGGCCAAGATATTCAAGATTTCAAAGATTTTACGTGCCATGCTGAATTTAAACAAGGTACTGGTAAACATCTTTACTATGACATAAAAGAGGAATATTTCGAATTGATGAAATCCAGCATCAAGATGGGCCCTCGTCATGTAAAAGTCGTCGTCGATTGTGGCAATGGTACGACTAGTCTATTTGCTAAAGATTTGTATTCCCAGTTTCCAATGGATTTAACGATGATGTTTGATGAATCAGACGGAAGTTTTCCGAATCATCATCCAGACCCTTCCGTAGAATCCAATTTGGAACAACTAAAAAAGAAAGTGATCGAACTAGGAGCAGACGTCGGTATCTCATTCGATGGCGATGGAGATCGCGTTGGAATGGTAACAAATACCGGTCGTTTTGTACCAGCAGATCAATACATGATTCTAATGGTTCGCGATATTTTTCAAAAAAGTATTAACAAAAAGGTACTTTTTGATGTAAAATGTTCTAAGGCTCTTCCTGACGAGATCGAAAGACTCGGTGGAACCTATATCTGTTATAAGACAGGAAATTCTTATACAAAGAGAGAAACGAGAGAAAAAGATTGTGTTCTAGGTGGAGAGTTATCTGGCCACATCTATTTCCGTGATAAATTTTTAGGATTCGATTCCGGCATGTATGCTGGACTTCGTTTGGTAGAACTGTTAAGCAATACAGATAAGACGATGGACGAGTTATTGAGTGATATTCCAAAGTACTATGCAACACCAGAAATTAAAATTGCAACGGAAGATAGCAAAAAATTTCAAATTGTTGAAAAAGTAAAGGAATATGCCTACGAAAAAGGGTATAACATAAATGACATCGATGGTGTTCGCGTAACGTTTGATAAGATTCCAACTGGTAATGTAGCAGATGAAAATATTCAATCCGCTTATGCAGCAGGTTGGGCATTAGTAAGAGCAAGCAACACCGGTCCCAATATCACAGTTCGTTTTGAAGGTTCTACAGAAGAGGCAAAAGAAGAGTTACAAACAGAGTTTATGAACGTCTTAAACCGTTATTTATAAAGGAAAAAGGCATGTCAAAAATTGTCATGTTTCTTTTTTTCTGAGGACTCGTTTGTTATAATAGTGGAAGGAGTGATTTGAATGGCATATGATGAGAGTTCGATTAAAATACTAGAGGGATTAGAGGCAGTTAGAAAACGTCCAGGTATGTACATTGGTTCTACTGACAAACGGGGACTACATCATCTAGTATGGGAGATAGTTGATAATTCAATTGACGAAGCCATTAACGGATATGGTAATTACATTCGCATTACCATTCATAAAGACAACAGCATTACAGTAGAAGATCAAGGACGTGGCATTCCAGTTGGAATGCATGAGACTGGAAAACCAACTCCGGAGGTAATTTATACAGTGCTACATGCTGGTGGAAAATTTGAAGAAGCGGGATACAAAGTTTCTGGTGGACTACACGGTGTTGGTGCATCCGTCGTCAATGCTTTGAGCACCTATATGGAAGTGACGATATCGCGTGACAAAGGAATCTATTATATTCGTTTTGAAGATGGCGGAAAAGTAACAGTTCCACTTAAAAAGATTGGTGTCACTGCGAAAACTGGTGTAAAAGTCCACTTCTTACCAGACAAAGAGATCTTTACATCGACAAACTTTTCTTACACGACCATTTGTGAGAGAATGCAGGAGTCTGCTTTTTTAATCAAAGGTCTTATGATAGAAGTAGTGGATGAAGAATCTGGAAAACAAGAAAAATTCTGTTATGAAAATGGACTAGAGACGTACGTCGAATTTCTAAATGAAGGAAAAAACACCCTTCAAAAACCATTAGTATTTCAAACCGTTAAAGACCGGATTGAAGTTGATATTGCAATGCAGTATACGGATACTTATAATGAAAACATTGTCTCGTTTGTCAATAATGTCAAGACAATCGATGGTGGTAGTCACGAAGTCGGATTCAAATCCGCTTTAACGAGAGCATTTAACGACTACGCTAAGAGTAACAATTATTTTAAAGGGAAAGATAAAGCATTCGAAGGTTCTGATGTAAGAGAAGGCCTTACTGCCATCATCAGTTTAAAAATTCCAGAAGATATTTTACAGTTCGAAGGTCAAACCAAAGGAAAATTAGGTACGCCACAAGCCAAAACAGTTGTAGAAGCAACCGTTCTAGAAAAAATGGCATACTATTTACAAGAGAACAAAAGTGTCGCAGAAGCGATTATCGAGAAATCACTGCGTAGCAAAATGGCTAGAGAAGCAGCTAGAAAAGCAAGGGAAGAAGCCCGCAAAGGAAAGACAAAGAACGCCAAAGAAAGGGCTCTTTCTGGAAAACTTACACCAGCTCAGTCGAAAGACCGTACCAAGAAAGAACTATTCTTAGTGGAAGGTGATTCTGCTGGTGGCAGTGCCAAACAAGGTAGAGATAGAAAGTTCCAAGCTATCTTGCCACTACGTGGAAAAGTTTTAAATACGGAAAAAGCGAAGATGGAAGACATTTTGAAAAACGAAGAGATCAATACGATGATCTATACGATAGGAGCAGGTGTCGGCGAATCGTTCGATGTCAATGATATCGAATACGATAAAGTTATCATCATGACCGATGCCGATGTCGATGGCTCTCATATTCAGTGTTTGTTATTGACATTCTTCTATCGTTATATGAGACCACTAATTGAAGAAGGGCACTTATATATTGCTCAACCCCCACTATATCTTGTAAGAGATGGTAAAAAAGAAACGTACGTGTATAACGAAGACGGATTAAAAGAAGCCTGTGGTGGTAAAAAATGTGACATTCAAAGATACAAAGGATTAGGTGAGATGAATGCCGAACAACTTTGTAAAACGACAATGGATCCAAGATACCGTTGTATGATTCAAGTTGACATCAACGATGCTCTACTAGCCGAAAAACGTGTCAGTGTCTTAATGGGGGATGCCGTTGAACCTAGAAAAGAATGGATTAACGAAAACGTCGAGTTTTCATTGGAAGATAATTATATCATATAGAAAGAAGTGTTATTATGGCCTTAAGTGCAGCAGATCGAAAAAGTTTACTAAGAGAATTAAACGAATACGGGGCTGTTCTCTATTATCTAGTAAATAAAAAAATGATGACGGTGGAAGAAATCGAAAACGTATTATTTAAGGATAATATGGAACAAGTGAACTTAGTGTTTCCCAAATTGATTGCTAAGATTAACCCGGAAGAAATCGATTTGGCTACTGCACTTTATGAACCGTCTTTTACCAAAAAAGACTGTTTAGAGATGGCTTTAAATACGCATCAAGATAAATACCAACATTTACGTGAAATCAAAGATGTCGCTCTAAACGATACACTAGCAGACGATATCTTAAAAGATGAGACGTATCAACTTGTTTTGAATACGTATTTTATGAATAAGATTTTAGATCGCATTACAAAGGATAAAAAGGACGCATTTTTACGAGTTAAAGATTTGATTAAAGCATACAAACGAGAACTCGTCGCAATCGAAAACGAAAACGATCAAAAGATATGTAGTGATATTAATAACTACTATATCAATTCGATTGTCGGATAAGTAAGAAGTAGAAAGAAGGAAAGTTATGGCACGCAAAGCAAAAGAAGCAGAAATGGACACCCAAGAAGCGTTAAACCGAATCGTTCATTATTCTCTAGAAGACATCATGGGCGACGCATTTGGAAGATATTCAAAATATATCATTCAAGACCGTGCAATTCCAGATATTAGAGATGGTTTAAAACCTGTTCAACGAAGAATTTTATATTCGATGTACAAAGAAAAGAACACCTATGACAAGCCGACTAGAAAAAGTGCAAAGACGGTCGGAGATGTCATCGGTAATTTCCATCCTCATGGTGACAGTTCCATTTATGAGGCCATGGTCAGAATGAGCCAAAACTGGAAGATGCGTCACCCTTATATCGATATGCAAGGAAACAATGGTTCCATCGATGGCGACCCACCTGCTGCATACCGTTACACCGAAGCACGTCTTTCTAAAATCAGTAATGAACTATTAAAAGACATCGACAAAGATACGGTCAACATGGCTCCGAACTTCGATGATACGTTACTAGAACCGACCGTTCTACCAGCAAAATATCCCAATCTTTTAGTAAACGGTGCTACTGGTATCTCTGCTGGATACGCAACGAATATTCCCCCACACAATTTAGGAGAAGTAATCGATGCTACGATTTACCGTATCGATAATCCAAACTGCAGACTAGAAACGTTGATGAACATGGTGAAAGGACCGGATTTTCCAACAGGAGGAATCGCCATCGGTGCCGATGGTATCCGTAGTGCTTATACGACTGGACGTGGCAAAATCATCGTTCGTTCGAAAACCCACTTTGAAGAAGAGAAGAATCACGTTTCCTTAATCGTAACGGAAATTCCATACGAAGTAAACAAAGCTCTTTTAGTTCGCAAAATTGATGAACTTCGCATCGACAAAACGATCGATGGAATCATAGAAGTAAGAGACGAGACAGATAAAGAAGGATTGCGTATTGCTATCGATTTAAAACCGGATGCCAACAAAGAATTCATCTTGAATTATTTATTAAAAAACACGGATTTGCAAGTTTCCTACAGTTTCAATATGGTCGCAATCTGTGATAGAGAACCAAAACAAGTTGGCTTGATCGAAATATTAGATGCCTACATTCGTCATCAGCAAGAGTTTATTTTACGTCGGACGAAGTTCGATTTGAACAATTTCAAAAAGAGACTTCATATCGTCGAAGGACTCATTAAATGTATTTCGATATTAGACGAGGTCGTACAGACGATTCGTCATAGTAAAGATAAAGCAGATGCCAAAAAGAATTTGGTAAAAGAATACGGATTTACGGAAGAACAAGCCGAAGCCATCGTCGTCTTACAACTTTATCGTTTGACCAACACGGATGTAACTCTTCTAGAAGAAGAAATGAAGAAGTTACAAATCATCGTAGCGGGATTAGAGAAAATCTTAAATAGCGAAGATGAACTGAGAAATGTCATGAAACAAGAACTTCGTAACATCAAGAAAGAATATGCTCTTCCTAGAATTACCGAAATCGAAAGTGTCGCCGAAGAAATCAACATCGACATGACAGCAATGATTCCAAAAGAAGATGTCATCACGCTAGTAACCAAGGATGGTTATGTCAAACGAGTTTCGATGAAGAGTTACCAAGCAAGCAGTACCGATGAAGCACAAGTCAAAGAAGGAGACTATCCATTAGGAATCTTTGAACAAAATACATTAGATACATTACTACTATTTACAAACAAAGGAAATTATTTACAAGTTCCCGTTCACACGCTTCCAGATTTAAAATGGAAAGAATTAGGAAAACACATCAGTAACTTAATTAAAATGGAAGAGTTAGAGGAAATCGTAGCAGCATTACCAGTCCACGACTTCGAAGCAGATTGTGATATTACGATTGCAACGAAAGACGGCATGATCAAGCGAACGAAGTTAAAAGAATTCAAAGCATCTCGTACTTCAAAACCGATTACTTGTATGAAGTTAAAAGGTGGAGATGAAGTAATTACTGCCTTCTATACGACAGCACCAGATTTATTCTTAGCAACTCACAATGGCTATGGCCTTTGGTATGAAGCAAACGAAGTACCAATTGTCGGTCTAAAAGCAGCAGGTGTCAAATCGATGACGTTAAAAGACGATGAAATTGTAAGTGTACAAAATTTTGCTCCAAATGAACAAGAACAAGTAATCGTCATTACGACGTCAGGAACAGCAAAACGAGTTCGTTTACCAGAATTTGAAAAGACGTCTAGAGCAAGAAGAGGCCTTTTACTACTACGGGAAGTAAAGACCAAACCATACCATGTTTTGACAACGTACATCGTAAGCCATAAGAAATTAATCGGATTAAAAGGAACGGATATCTCTTATATCAAGCCGACTGAAATTCCAATCTTAGACAGGTATTCGACGGGTTCTTCCATCTATCGTGGTAACTTAATGACGACGTTTATCAAAGCCGAAAAAGAAACGTGCGAAGAGTTACAACAGAAAGAAGAAAGTACCGGTGTAGAGATTATCAAAGAACCAGAAAATAAGACAAAACCAAAGGTTTCCTTAAAGGAAATCGATGATCGCCTGCTTACAATTGACGACTTTTTAGAACAAAATGATAATTAGACACATTTATGATGTGTCTTTTCTTTTTTTGTGCTATACTTAGTGTAGAGTAGGAAAGTAAAAGTATGAGGGTAGAATTATGATTGAGTTTCGAAACGTTTCTAAAACGTACAAAAGTAAGAAAAAAGTTACGACGGAGGCACTAAAAAATGTGTCATTTACGTTGCCAAACACCGGTATGGTCTTTATTTTAGGAAAAAGTGGTAGTGGTAAGTCCACATTACTGAACATTTTAGGAGGACTAGATAACTGTGATTCCGGTGAAATCTATGTCGATTCTAAAAAAATTAGCAATTTTAAAGAGAACGACTACGATTATTACCGTAATACGTATGTAGGATTTATCTTTCAAGAGTTCAATTTGATCGAAGAGTACAACGTCTACGACAATATCTCACTGGGTTTAAAATTACAGAAAGAGAAAGTAAAAAAAGAACAGTTAGATCAAATCTTAGAGCAAGTCGGTTTAACCGGCTTAGGTCTTCGGAAAATCAACGAACTCTCTGGTGGTCAAAAACAACGCGTCGCCATCGCTCGGGCATTGATTAAAAATCCCAATATGATCTTAGCGGATGAACCGACCGGATCCTTAGACTCTGAAACTGGTAAACAAATTTTTGATTTGTTAAAGCAAATCAGTAGAGAAAAACTAGTTGTCATCGTCTCTCACGACGTGGAAAGTGCAAATCAATATGCCGATGGTATTATTGAAATACACGACGGTGTCGTAGTATCTAACACAATTATGCTAGAACCTGCCTCCCAACGTGCATTTGTAACCAAAAAATCGCACTTACCATGGAAAGATAGTTTCCATCTGGCTGTAAAAAGTTTACTCACCAAAAAGATAAAAATGGTCGTCACGATTATTTTGGTAACGATGGCATTAGTATTCTTCGGAGTATCTACATCCCTATCTAGTTACGATTTCCCATATACGATTGCTAAAGTGTTACTAGAAAATGGCGAGCACTACATCGATTTAGAAAAAGATACTGGATATATGGAAGATTTTAACATTCACGAAGTAGAAGAGAAATTAGATTTTTCGTATTTCCCAATTTACCATTTGACATCCGATAATTTAACTGTTTCCTTTCAAACAAATTCTAGAGAGTATGTATCAGATCGAGAAAATGCAATGGCATATTATGCCAAATCAATCTATGATATTTCGTTTGTTGAAGCGCCAGCTAGCTTCATTACGGGTGAAATACTGGGTCATTATCCTGAAACGACAGATGAAATTATGATTCATAGTTATCTAGTTGATTTGTTTTCCGTAAATGGTGTTCTCATTCATTCGGAAACGGAACCAAATCAACAAACTTATTATTATCCAGAAAGTAACGAAGAATTACTAGCACGTAATCCAGAAATCATAATTGGTAATCAAACAGTAAAAGTGTCCGGAATTATTTTAGATGACACGACGCCGTTTGAAAGTTTAAAAGAACAGAGTGTTTACGAAGAAGTAAATTCACAGCCGTATTTTTTGGGGTTAGAAAACTCTAACACTCTTACAAATGAATTTGCCGCAAAAATTTCAGACCATGCTCTAGATGTGTATGTCAAAGAAGGATTTATAGACGATTTTTCATTGGAGCCAAACAATCGAATCGAAGGATCAGCCTTTAGCATAAAGATTGAATCATCTAACCCTAGGGTTTCTCCGTTTTATTCAAATTATGAATATTTAGATGAAAGTATATTGGTAGATAATGGTACAGACATACAAGAAGTTTCACACTTAAATGATAATGAAATCATTATCAATGATGCGTTTTTAAATTCAATATCAAACAATGAATTTAATCGAGAACTAGCAGATTATCAAAGAAGTCATGGTGATCAAAGCGATACCGAAGCCAAGACAGATTTTGTACGTATCTATTTAGAAGAAAATAATTTGTTAAACCGTGATATAGAAACAGAATGGATTGCTTACGGCGCCTATTCTGGTGAGAAAATCGGAATTCGAATTGTCGGTTATCAAAACGAGAATAATGTCATCTACATCGCTGATAATCTTGCTACCCAATATCAAGTCAAAAATATAGAAATTTCAGCCTTACGAATAAAGGTCGAAAAGGAGAGCGAGATAAAAGAAATCATCCATGCTTTTCCGATTGACGATAATCATGTAGAATATATGACGACAACAGAAATGCCAGTTAGCAGTTACAACCCATATTTTAGATATTTCAGTATGGTAATCGACGCATTTGAAACATTAAGTGGTTTAGCCTTGGCAATCAGTGTCATTTTTGCATTCTTTGCTGTTATTTTACTGATGAACTTTATCATCACTTCTATTTTCCATAGCAAAAAGACAATTGGGATTTTGAGAGCACTAGGAGCTAAGAAGACAGATGTCATGAAAATATTCTTTCAAGAAGGATTATTGATAGGAATCGTTTCCTGCATTCTTACAGGATTCTTATTAGGTATCGTAATCTATTTCTTAAATCAAAAGATATCTACTTTCTTCTTTTTCGATGTATCGTTCATTTTATTGACACCACAATCAATGTTAACGTTACTATTAGGAGTCTTGATTGTCATCTTCATTTCTTCCTTAATTGCCGTCTATAAAATATCTAGGATGAAACCAGTCGATGCAATATCAAATAAATAAAGAGTAGGAAACTGCTCTTTTTTTTCTGTACTTTTTGCACCGTTCGAAGTAAAATAGTATACACCAAAAGAGGTAAGAAACATGACAAAAGAACAGTTTAATTATATTTTAGACAGGATAGATCAAACGATTTCTCAAGATCTATTTTTAAATAATAACTATGAGATGTTATGTGCGTTTGCCAATTGTTTTTATTGGACTTTTGCATCGGATGATTTTTTAGAGAATGTCTTGGTGTCAAAGAAATTTTTACACCATACTTTCAAGATACAGAACGCATAAAGCGAATCGATTTTTAGAAAACTTTTCGTTTTCTTTCATATAGTATAACAGGTGAGTATTATGGCATTAAGTGATTTTAAAGTGTTCGTGCAAGCCCATCCGACGCTTGTCGAATCTGTCAAAAAAGGCGATATGACCTGGCAGAAATTCTATGAACTATATGATTTGTATGGACCGGAAAGTAACGTTTGGAACGAATATATTGCACGGGATAGTGAAAGCAAGAAAGTTGCTTTTAAAGACGTGTTAGGTTACATGAAAAACATCGATGTTGAAGAAGTACGAAAAGGAATTGAAAATATTCAGAAAGTCGTATCGATGGTACAAGGTTTCGGTGGCGAAAAGAAACCACAAACTGTGCGGGAACCGAGACCTCTTTACCAACATTTTGAAGACTGATGTTACCGAGTGTAAAGTTACGGATTAATCAAAGTCCGCCGTTAAAGAGATATCTACGAGAGCATTCTTACTGGTATAAGTATTTAAATAGAAATCCAGCATCGATTGTAGAAATGGAAAAAGAAATGAAAGAGTCTTATCAATTACGTGCTGAAGATAAATTGCGGAAGTTCGGTAGGCAACTAGAAATGATTTCAACGTTCCTAGATGTCTTAAATTAAAAATTGACTTCTTTTAGGAAGATTATGTATAATCGAATTGGTGGTTATATGGAATCTTTGGAAGTCAAAGTAGAAAAACAATTGCAAGTTATCTATCGCAAGCTAGAACAAACTGGTTTGAAAGAACGAATTCAACTGGCAAAAGAAGAATTAAATAAAGATGATGTAGCATTCAGCCTAATTGGTCAATACAATCATCTGTCTCAAAATCCATACGATAAAGCATTTCAGAAAGTTCGTCTAGAACTGTTTGCAAATCCTACCTTTGCTCATTATCAAGTATTATTAAATGAAGAAACCAATCTGATATTAGAAATCAATCATAGATTATCCAAATTAACGAAAAAGGGGAATTATCATGAGAATCATTAGTGGTAGCCTAAAAGGTAGAAAATTAAGTGGCTATGATATCGAAGGAACGCGTCCGACGATGGACAAAGTAAAGGAATCTATGTTTGCCATGATTCAATTTCAAATTGCTGGTAGCATTGCTTTAGATTTGTTTGCAGGTACAGGTTCACTTGGGTTAGAAGCTATAAGTAACGGTGCAGAACATTGCTATTTTGTAGATCGTAATTTCAAATGCACGCAAATTATTGCCAAAGACATCCAAACTTTTGGTATTCAGGATAAAGCAACTGTTTTAACAATGAATTGGCAAAAAGCACTTTCTTTTTTCAAAGAAAAGAATATTCAATTTGATTTGGTTTTTTTAGATCCGCCATACAAAGATTTTGTAATAGCAGATTCTATTCAATCTATGAAAGAATTGAATTTATTGAAAAAAGGTGCTTGGATTATTTGTGAAATGGAGCAAAATTATGAGCAAATAAATGACATTTCTTTTGAATTGCAAAAAATCCGTCAATACGGACCAAAAACAGTTTTAATATACAAATTTATTTAAAATGAATTATTTTATAATTGTCCTTGCCTTGGAATATATATAGCCTTATAATAACATTCATAAAAATGTTGATTTGAGGAGAATATTTACAAATGGAAAAGAAAAAAATAAATTTATTTTTGATAGAACCAAGGAGCGTTACTGATCCATTTTGGCTATATGGCAAAAATTATTATTTTGATGACTTAAAAGAATTTTCAGAAAAGATTGAGGAAGTCAGACAATTGTCCAATGCTGATGAAACAATAGTTGCTACGTTTTCACCGGTATCATCTACTGGTGAAGGGGCTACGATTGATTTTGGGTTTAAAGAACTTAAACTTGCAATGAGTGAAATAGTTATAGTAGAGGGATATGGTGTAGAAAATGAGCTTTTCTTACATAATCATTGCCATTTAACAAAATGGTTTTATGGAGATGGGTCTGCACATTTAGATAGAACAGCTGGTTTTGGTCATTACAGGATGGTTTGTTCTTCTGAGCAAGAAAATGTAGAAGAAAGAGTACATAAATATATTGGCCAATTACAATCACAATATCAAATTTCAAATATTTTTCTTTTGTATGATGATTCATATAATCGCTCTCTTTCTACGATGAATCCTAAAGATATTTCTACCAAACACGGGGTTCATGTTACTCATTTAAAACCGGCATTACCTCATACAAGATCTAGCGTATCACATGTTTATAGAGATCAAAATGCAATTTCTAAAATTACGTCAGATGGAATCATCTTATTTGGTATCAATGATTGTTTAAATCAGTATATAAATGAATATAAAACGTTTTTTAATCAAACTGAAGCAGGCACTTTACAAGACCAATGTGCAGTAAATCCCCAAAAAAGAAAATAAAATCAAAAAAACAAAGGCGAGATTTCCTTGCTTTTTCTTTTTGAAAAAATTAGCACTAATTGTTGACAAGTGCTAATTAAGTGCGTATAATGATATTAGCACTGGTAAAGAATAAGTGCTAGGAGGTGCATCTAGTATGTTATCCAAACGACAGGAAAATATTCTAAAGATGATAGTCCTTGAATATATTAAACAGGCGAAACCAGTAGGATCCAAAGCAATTTGCAAATCCCTTAATTGTTCGTCTGCTACTGTTCGTAGTGAAATGGCTTTTCTAGAAGAAGCGGGTTTACTCGAGAAAACTCATACTTCTAGTGGCCGTGTTCCAAGTGAGCAAGGATATCGATACTATGTAGATCATTTAATGGAACCAAAGGAAATGAATGGCGAAGATATGCTAAAATTGCAAATCGCTTTTCAAAATCAAAGTTTAGCATTGTCTGATTCTTTAGAAGCGAGTCTTCGTTTAATTTCAGATATGACAAATTATACGACGATTGTGTTAGGTAAAACGAGTCATGACAATATTTTAAAAGAAATTAGAGCTGTTCCACTAGATGAGAGTAGTATTATCATAATTTTGATTACGGATAAAGGACACGTAGAACATAAACAAGAACGATTAGATCATGTATCATTAGAAGAAGTTAAAAAGAGTGTTGGTTTAATTAATGATATTATTGTGGGAACACCAATTGACGAAATATCTTCAAAATTAGAGTTTGAAGTAAAACCAATCATTTCTAGATATGTAAAAGAACATGAAGTTATTTATAACATGTTTTACCGAGTATTTAACGAATTTGCAAAAGAAAGCGTCAATGTCGTTGGAAAAAACAAATTACTAATGCAACCGGAATTTAACGATATCGATAAAATTAAAACACTATTCAATAAATTAGATGAAGAGAACATATTAAAATTAAGTAAAGTTAGCAAAGACGATAAAGATATTAACATTTACATCGGGAAAGAAAATTCATTGGATAGCGACGTAACCGTAATCAGAACAAACTATAAACGAGATGGCGAAGAAGGCTCTATTTCGATTATAGGCCCGAAAAGAATGGAATATGATCGTGTAGTTACCTTGCTAGAGTTTCTAAAGAAAGAAATCGAAAGTAAAGGAGATAAAGATGAATAATAACGAAACGAAAAATAATGAAACAGTAAAAAATACAGAACAAACAAACCAAACAACACAGGATTTTCCAAAAGAAAAGGAACCTGTAAAAGAAGAAACGGTGCAGGAAAATACTCCAGAAAGTCAACCTGCAACGGAAGCAAAAAAGGAAGAAATTCCAGAAAACAAAGATGACGCTGCTTATGAATATTCTAGCTTAGATGTCGACTTGTTACAAAAACGGGTGGCAGAACTAGAAACGAAACTTTTAACAGCCCAAGCAGAGTTAGTAAATTATAGAAAAAGAAAAGATGAAGAAACGTCTAACTTATTAAAATTTGCCAATCAAGATATCATTACGGAAACGATTGGTGTCCTAGACAACTTCGAACGAGCAATGAAGTCAGCTAGTACTAGTGAGAACGCAGAACTACAGAAGTTTTCACAAGGAATCGGGATGATTTACAATCAGATGAAAGACATCTTGAAGAAATACGGAGTAGAAGAAATCGAATGTTTAGATAAACCGTTCGATCACAACACCTGTGAAGCATTGATGATCGGAGAAGTCAAAGATAAACCAAACGATATCGTTTTGGAAGTATTTATGAAAGGCTATACTTTGAAAGGCAGAGTCATTCGTCCTGCTAAAGTCAGAGTAAACCAAGTAAAAACAAAATAAAAAAGGAGATTGATATTATGAGTAAAATTATTGGTATAGATTTAGGTACAACAAACAGTTGCGTAGCTGTTCTAGAAGGTGGCGAAGCAAAAGTTATTACAAATCCAGAAGGAGAACGTACAACTCCATCTGTAGTTGCATTTAAAAATGGCGAAAGAATCGTCGGTGCTGCTGCAAAGCGCCAAGCATTAACGAATCCAAATACAGTTTCTTCTATCAAGAGATTGATGGGAACTGCTAAGAAAGTAGAAGCAGAAGGAAAGAAATATTCACCAGAAGAAATTTCTGCTATGATCTTATCTTATTTGAAAGATTATGCCGAAAGTTATTTAGGTGAAACAGTAAGCAAAGCCGTTATCACAGTTCCAGCATACTTCAACGACGCACAACGTCAAGCAACAAAAAACGCTGGTAAAATTGCTGGTTTGGAAGTGGAAAGAATTATCAACGAACCAACTGCTGCTGCTCTTGCATACGGACTTGATAAACAAGATAAGAATCAAACCATTTTGGTATACGACCTTGGTGGTGGAACGTTCGATGTTTCTATCCTAGAACTAGGTGACGGTGTATTCGAAGTAAAATCTACATCAGGTAATACACACTTAGGTGGCGATGATTTCGATAATTGTATTATGGATTATCTAGTAAAAGAATTTAAGAAAGAAAATGGAGTCGACTTATCTAAAGATAAGCTTGCTATGCAACGTCTAAAGGAAATTAGTGAAAAAGCAAAGAAAGATTTGTCTGGTATGACATCAACACAAATCAGTGCTCCATTCATTTCTCAGAGCAAAGATGGTCAACCATTGCATTTGGATATGACTCTAACACGTGCTAAATTTGAAGATTTAATTGAAGACTTAGTAGAAAGTACATTGGATCCAGTTCACAAAGCATTAAAAGATGCTGGACTTAAGAAAGATGATATCGATAAAGTTATCATGGTTGGTGGATCTACTCGTATCCCAATGGTTTACGACCTTGTTAAGAAAGAATTAGGTAAAGATCCATCTAGAGAAGTTAACCCTGATGAAGCAGTTGCTATGGGTGCTGCAATTCAAGGTGGTGTCTTAACTGGTGAAGTAAACGACATCGTATTGTTAGATGTTACACCATTGTCACTTGGACTTGAAACACTTGGTGGCGTTATGACAGTATTAATTCCAAGAAATACGACAGTTCCAACACAAAAGAAACAAGTATTCTCAACGGCTGCTGATAATCAGCCTGCTGTAGACATTCACGTTCTACAAGGAGAACGTCCAATGGCTGCAGATAATAAGACACTTGGTAACTTCCAATTGACAGGAATTCCTGCTGCTCCACGTGGTGTACCACAAATCGAAGTTACATTCGATATCGATGCAAACAGTATCGTTCACGTAACCGCAAAAGATTTAGGTACGAATAAAGAACAATCTATTACGATTACATCTTCTACAAACCTTTCTGATGAAGAAGTAGACCGTATGGTAAAAGAAGCAGAAGCAAATAAAGAAGAAGATAAGAAGAGAAAAGAAGAAGCAGACTTGAAAAACGATGCGGAAAGTCTAGTTAACCAAACAGAAAAGAGTTTGAAAGATTTAGGTGATAAAGTTTCTGATAAAGAAAAAGAAGAAGCAGAAGATCTAGTCAAAGAATTAAAAGAAGCACTAGAAAAAGATGACATCGACGAAATCAAAGAAAAGAAAGATAAACTTCAAGAAAAAGCAATGGCACTTGCTACAAAAGTTTATGAAAACGTTCAAAAAGAACGTGATAACGATGATAACAACAGCGATTCATCAAGTGATAACGATGGCAAAGAACATGTAACCGATGCTGAATTTGAAGAAAAATAAAAGATTGAAAACGATACGGTAGAAGTTCTAGCAATAGGACTTCTAACTTTGTATCGGGAATAAAATATAAGGAGAAACTATGGATCATATCAAAGAGAGAAGAGAAGTACCAAAAGAGTTTCAATGGAATTTGGAACGCATTTTTAAAACGGATGAAGAATTTCAAAAAGAAATCGAAGCAGTTCGAAAACAAATTGATGAATTTGCAAAATTAGAAGGTCATACGACAGAAAATGCAGAAATGTTCTATCGTTCTATTACAGCAGGAAACGAGATTGAAAGACGTTTGAATAAATTGTATACGTACGCATCTATGAAGAGTGATGAAGATGTTGCCAATACTGAAAATCAAGCCAAGAAAGAGCAAGTTGTCAATTTGTATAACTACGCAAGTAGTAAGATGTATTTCCAAACACCAGAGTTGTTAAATACAGAAAAAGAAGTAATCGAATCGTTCTATCAAGCAGAACCGAAATTGTTAGAACACAAGACAAACATCGAGGAAGTGTATCGATATAAACCACATACGCTTCCTAAGGAAGAAGAAAAACTTCTATCCAATCTAAGCAGCGCGTTTGGAAACGATGAAACAACATACGGTTATTTGACCGATTCCGACTTAGATTTTGGCACCATTCACGATGAAAATGGAGTAGAAGTGCCATTGACAGATACGAACTTCAGTATTTACATCAAATCGCCAAAAAGAGAAGTTCGGAAAGAAGCGTTTGAACGTCTTTATGAAGTATACAAACAGTTTCAAAACACGATTACTGCTACATTTAACGGTGCAATCAAACAAAATGTAGCAATGGCTCATATTAAACATTATAAAACATCATTTGAAGCAGCTTTGTTTGGAGACGAATTAGATTCGAAAGTTTACGATACTTTGGTATCTTCCGTAAGAAATCATTTAGATGTATTGCACGATTATTATCGTTTAAGAAAAGAAGTATTGAATTTAAAAGAATTGCATCTTTATGATGTCTATACAAATTTAGTGCCAGACACCGATACGAAATATCCATTCGAAACGGCATCTCGTTTGGTACTAGATGCTCTAAAGCCATTAGGAGATGCGTACATCAACGATTTGAAACAAGCGTTTACAGAAGGTTGGATCGATATTTATCCAAATAAAAATAAACGTGGTGGAGCATACTCTTCTGGCTCTTATGACACGATGCCTTACGTGTTGCTAAACTATCAAGATAAGTTAGATGACGTATCTACTTTAGCACACGAATTAGGCCATTCGATGCATAGTTTCTATACGAGAAAAAATCAACCATATCAATATGGCGACTACCCAATTTTTGTAGCAGAAGTTGCTAGCACGGTAAATGAACTGTTACTTGCCAAACATACGCTGAAAGTAAGTACCAACAAGAATGAGCGACTTGCCATTTTAAATCAATTGTTAGAGTTGTTCAAAGGTACGATTTACCGTCAGGTCATGTTTGCAGAATTTGAAAAGTATGCCTACGATTTGGTTGAACAAGATGAAGTCATCACACCAGATAAGTTATGTAAGAAATATTACGAGTTGAATCAGGATTACTTCGGTAGCGATGTTGTAGTAGACAAAGAGATTGCATACGAATGGGAAAAAGTTCCACATTTCTATTATCATTTCTACGTCTACAAGTATGCGACAGGCATTTCTGCTGCGTGCCACATCGTCGAAGGAATATTAAGTGGCGATGAAGCAAAACGGGCTTCCTATTTAAAAATGCTTGCCAATGGCTGCCGTGAAAATCCATTAAACACATTAAAAATTGCTGGTGTCGACATGACTGATAAAGAAGTTTACGAAAGTGCTATCCGCATGTTTGCCGATACAATAGAGGAGTTTCGTAACGAATTAAAATCATAGAGAAGTAAGGTGACAAATTATGAATAATAAAGATTATTATGCCACGTTAGGAGTGTCGAAAGATGCTTCTGCAGATGAGATTAAAAGTGCCTACCGAAAGTTAGCAAAAAAATATCACCCAGATATTTCCAAGGAACCAGATGCTGAAGCAAAGTTTAAAGAAGTTCAAGAAGCATATTCCATTTTAGGAGATGAAACCAAACGTCGTCAATACGATCAATTTGGTTCTGCAGCATTCCAAGGTGGTGCCGGACCATCTTCTTATGGTGGTTACTCATCTGGTTTTGGTGGTTTTGATGACGTCGATTTAGGCGATATTTTCGGCAGTATGTTCGGTGGTGGCTTCGGTTTCGGTGGCGGAAGAACTAGCAATCGTGCCCAAAAAGGAAACGATACACTAGTCAAGATGAAGCTTTCTTTTGAAGAAGCCGTATACGGAACAGAGAAAGATCTAAAAGTTGATGTAACAGAAGAATGTGAAGACTGCGATGGCAAAGGTGGAACCGGCGAACAAACCTGTTCAAGATGCCATGGTAGCGGTACGATTACGACCGAACAACATACGATTTTAGGTTCGTTCTTATCGAAATCAACCTGCCCGGAATGTAACGGCAAAGGAAAAACGTATGCCAAGACTTGTAGTACTTGCCGTGGTACAGGAAGAATTAAAAAGACGAAGACATTATCCGTTACCATTCCAAAAGGAGTCGATACCGGAAATCGCTTAAGACTTCCTGGCAAAGGCTCTGCAGGTATCAACGGTGGTCCAAACGGCGACCTATATATCGAATTTACCGTAGGAGAACACGAATTATTTGAACGAGATGGCGACGATATTTATCTAGATATTCCAATTACGATTCCAGAAGCCATCTTAGGATGTAAGAAAGTAATCCCAACTCTTTATGGAAATGTAAAAGTGACGATCCCAGCCGGAAGCTCTACTGGCGATAAGCAGAGAATTCGCGGTAAAGGAATCGATAACCAAGGAGCACGCCGAAAAGGCGATATGTACATCGTCATAGATGTTCAAATTCCTGAGAAGTTAACCAAAGAACAAAAACGTTTAATCGAACAGTTAAATGACACCGTTCTAACGAGCAGTAAAATCAATAAATTCAATCGTTATGTAGAAGAACACGAGTAATCGTGTTCTTTTTTTGATTTGTTTAGACAAAAGAAGAAAATATTGATACAATAGATACCAAAAGGAAAGATGACTATGAACAAGCAACTAGAAGCGGAGTACCTATCATACTTGCAAGAACACTTAGAAATCACGCCCTATCATGCCGTACAAGGGAATTATTACGAATATGCAATGGGAGATAATATATTATTTCAACCAAGTCCTCGGTATATCAACGACAGCAATGTCTTAACAGAGTATAAACTTTTCTTCCAAGAACTTGGCACATTTGATGAAACAGGTCTTGCTCCTGCCATCGATAGTATAGGAAGAAGTGGCTATATCGATCTAGCAGGAAAGTTTTTTACAGAAGATGAATTAAAGAAAGCGGAGCAAAGTCAAAACTATATCCGTTTTGCCTCGGGAGCAAGAGCATCCATTGGCGATAAACCATTGCTGTTCTTAACCAATTTCGAAAAAGAGATGAGTAAAGCTTGTCAAACAATTGTGCAAGAAGATTTGCTTGGCGAAGATGAATTTGATTTATCTGGAAACCCAGAAAACAACGTTCCCGAGCATACCCATCTATTACCAAATCCAAAAACTGGCAAAAGATATTTAGTAACGAAATACGGAAGTATCGTTTATGAGAGTAAAAACGAATTTGCAATTCGTGGAGATATGATTTTTGAAAAACCAAACGACGTTGCAGAAACAGATTCTCGTTGTTCTAAATTTTTATATCGACGATTAGATGGACGGTGCTATTTTTCCCATCCCGTAAAAAAATATTTAGGTGGACATAGTAAAATGTGGTACGAACCATTTCAAAGCATTTGGAAAGACCAATATAACAAAATTTACTGTTCCACTACTTGTGATGGCTTCAATATAGTAATTCATAACTTTTCAAAAGATAAAATTCAAGATTTATTTAAGGATCGCCAGAATTTCGGTAATCAGTATTTGTTTTATCTAGAGAAAGGAATGGTAAATAAACCGGTTCAATTACATCCAGGAGAGGAACAAAATAATAAAGAAAAGTTCGGGAAAGAATATGTATCCAAAGATGGCACTTTATATTCCCATCAAATCAAGACTGGAGATTGGAATTTTAAAGTAACTGTAGCAAAGCCTTTAGATAAACCCATTCCTTGGACATCGCAATACTTATACGGAAGTAGTAACACAAAAGTTGCAGTGTATGCAAAAAGGCATAAATTATACATAAGACTGCAAGAAGGAATGTATCATCAAAATGATTCCAAAAGAATGATTACAAGAGATTTAGGACAAGCCAACCGATTGGTCATCGTTAATGACGGAAAAGGAAAAAATGGATTACCAATCTATATAACAGATACACACTCCACCTTTTTCATCAATGGTACCTGGGTAGATGTGGCAAACGAATTATTTGGTATTCATTCGTTTGATATGCCAAACGAAGCATTTCTCTCTTGTTTTCCTTCTCCATATGTTCATGTCATGAGTTTTACGGAGTTTTTAAAATACCGTAAGACAGAAGAGTATCACACAAAACAAAAGCAAAGAATGCTAGAACAAGAAACACAAGAGTTATTAACAGCTGCAGAGGAAGAAAGCTCTAAGCAAGATCATTCTTCGGTTCCAACCGAGATGCAAATAGAAAGCAAAACGGATGACGAATTGAAAATCATGCTCGCTAAAAAAATTGAAGAGTTGGAAAGCATTTTAAATCAAATGAGTACCTTGGAACAAGAATTAAAAAGAAGAAACACAACATCACCAAAAAAGATAACCATTAGTGATGACAAACTCTTTATTCCCGTAGGAGATCACTTAGAAATTTTGCCTTGGTTTTTAGAACATAATTTATTACCAATTATTAATTTGAGCGGTGCTTCTTTTAACAATGTCAAAGTATCAGGAATCGACTTTTCGGGAACAAATGCAAATATGAATCCACAAACAGTGTATCAGAAAGATATGAGCCACGGTATCTATGACGGATTAAACTTCACGATGAAAAGCTTTGAAGGAGTAAACATTGACGGAGCATCATTTGACGGATGCATCATGGATTTTGTAAAAGATGACCCATTGAAACATGTTTCACAAGGAGGTCCGCCACATTCGATTTTGAAAAAGAAAGGAAAATAAAAATGATGAAAACATTAGAAGAACAATACATAGATTATTTACATTCCGTCTTGGATATTCAAAGATGGAATTATACAGAAGTGAATCATTATAACTATCAATATGGCGATATCAAAAGTTTTTTTCGGACGGATTTAAAGTTAAAATCACTATCCGCATTTGATGGGAATGGGTTAGCAGAGGCAGTCGATGTTAGAGGTAGAAAAGGATATATTGATTTAACTGGTAAATTTTTTACAGAAGAAGAGTTAAAGGAAGCTGAACAAAGTCAAAATTATATTCGCTTCGCATCTGGTGCCAAATCTTCTCAAAATGGGGAACCATTACTATATTTAACCAACTTTGAAACCGAAATGGATAAAGCTTGTACACAGTATCAAGATTCGAATCTAATTGGGGAAGATGAATTTGATTTATCAGGAAATCCCGAAAACGATGTCCCACCGAACACCCATTTATTGCCTAGTCCTAAGACAGGGAAATGGTATGTTGTCACAAAATACGGAAGTATTTTTCTAGAAAGCAGCCAAGAAATTGCTACTCGTGGCGGAATCTTTCTCTTGCGACCAAACAAACAGAACCCAGCTTTTAGAATCTGCGATATGACTGGACAGCAAAAGGTAAGCAGTTACAATGATGGTGATGTGACGTATTTAGGTGGTTACAGTAAGAACTGGGATCAACCGTTTCGCAGTCTATTTCGGTATAATGCATCGGATTCCTACTGTGTTTATTCGTATTATGATACTGCTCTTGCACTGACACCAAGCGAGATACAAGATGAAGAAAAAGTGAAAGAAGCATTAAAACCAACTAAAATAAATCGATTCTTCTTTTCTAAGTATTATTGGGATGCCAACAAAAGTATTACGGATACTGTAAAAGTGAATAATTATCAAACAGAATATTTATACGTATCGGAATCGGGCGAAACAAGAAGGCCTGAGAGAGGCTCTACCTATCGATTTCAGAACTTTAAAAGTATCAATCCAACATGGCGTGTAAAAGACCTGTTTTTTAGACGAGAACCAAGAATAGAATTTTATTCTTCGATGCGACACTTTTATTTTTATAAAAGCGGTGTTGTAGATAAGTTTCGTCTACCAGATGATACGAAAAATGTATCGATTTCTTTAGAAGACGAATCAGCCGTGCCATTTTTAATAACAGATACGGATTCTTATTATAATTTGAATGGCCAATTATTCGTTTTAAACAATGACCTTTTAGGTGTCGATTCTGAAAAGAACCCAGAAGAAGAAATTGTTTTAATGATAAAAAAAGACAAGAACCTGGATATTATTCCATTTTCTAAATTTACTGGCTATGAAAGTAACGAACCAGAAGAAGAGGAGTTACCACTACTAGAACAAATTCAGAAACAAACAGATGATGAGTTAAAACTATCTCTAGCAGAAAAATTAGCGGAACTAGAGAGACTTTTAGGAGAAATAAGAATATACCGTGAGACATTAGCAAGTAGGAACATCAAGTCTCCGAAACGCACGACAGTAAGTGATGATCAATTATTTATTCAAGTAGGAGATCATTTAGAGATTCTACCTTGGTATCTTGAAAATGAATTGTTGCCAGTTATCAATTTGAGTAGTAATTCATTTGATAATGTCAAAGTATCAGGAATCGATTTTACCGGTACCAATGCCAACCTTGATCCCCAAACGGTATATAACAAAGATATGAGTCATGGTATTTATGACGGCTTAAATTTCACGATGAAAAGTTTCGATGGAGTAAACACTGACGATGCATCGTTTGAAGGATGTGTTATGGACTTTGCTAAAAATACTCCGCAAACGAGGAAGAAAAGTGATAATTCATTTCAAAAAAAGATTTGACGTTGACAAGACGTCATTTTTTTGATACACTGAATGCAAATTTAGAAGAAAGGAGTGGAGATTATGAAAATTTGGAGAAACAATCAAAAGATGAGCAGTAGCAGTGGAACAAGGATAATTTCCACGTCTTTTTGGTATCGATAAGAGAAAAGGAGAAAAAGAGAAAAGCTACTGTTACAGTAGTTTTTTTCATGAAGGAAAGGAAGTGATAAAATGAAAAAACTAAAACATTTTAAAATATTTTGGGATTACATCAAAGAAGATAAATTTAAACTATTCTTATACATTTTACTAGTTGCACTTTCTTATTTACCAGCCCTGATTGCCGTTTATTTATGGGGTGTAGCAGTAGAATCGTTAACGTCCCAAAACTTCAGTAACTTTGTACTATATCTTGCTTTATATGAAGGAATTTACATCGTATTGTATACGTTTTTACAAATTCCGAGAGATTACTTATACACATACTTTGAAATTAAGTTTACCAAAAATGTAAGTAAAGACTTGTATCGAAAGATGGATAAGTTACCGGCGATTGCTTTCGAAGATATCGGTGTTGGAGAATGGATAAACCGTTTATATACGGATCCGGATCGGGTAATGGAATTACTTTCTAAGATGGTTCGTCTTATCTGTCGTGCGGTTGTCGTCTTGGTAGTAATTGTAATTGCAATTAGAGTATCTTGGATCTTATTTGCAGAAATCATGTTGTTAGCATTCTTTATGGGATTCATTTCTACGAAATTCTTTCCAAGAATCAAAAAGAGTCAAGAAGCAATTAAAAAAGAAAGCGATGCTTACGTTAAAGTTGCAACGGAAAATATGACTGGAATCCGAGAGATTAAATCATTAGGTATCGCCAAAACAATCGAAAAGAACATTTCTAATGTAATTGATCGCTTATTTGGAAATACCGAACGTGTTCGAAAATACGAAAGATGGTACTACGCATTTAACAATCTTGCATACTTTTCTATCCAGTTTTTGATATTGTACACGACTGGTAAGTTGTTCTTTGATGGCGCGATTTCTCTAAGTATCTTCTTAATGATTGAGTCCTATATTTGGCGAATCGACGAAGTAGTAGAAAGTATCAGTGACTTTGGTGTCAGTTTCAATAAAGTAACGGTTTCTCTAAAAAGAATTGGTGAGATTTTAAACAACGATTTATATCAAGATGAGAAATTCGGTAATGTTACTTTGACGAATCCAAAAGGCATCATCGAATTTAAAGATGTTAAATTTAAATATACTGAAAAAGAACAGTATACGTTAAAGGGATTAAATATGACCGTTGAGCCCAATAAAAAGATTGCTGTCGTTGGTCGTAGTGGAAATGGAAAAAGTACGATATTCAATCTATTACTACGTTATTTTGATACTACGGAAGGAACTGTCACAATCGATGGTATCAATATACAAGATTTAACGGAATCCTCTCTTCGTAACAACATATCGATTATTAGACAGAGCCCATTCTTATTCAATCTGACAATTTTAGAAAATTTTCGTTTAGTAAAAGAAGATGTCACACTAGAAGAAGTACGAAATGTCTGCAAAAGAGCATACATCGATGATTATATCATGAGCCTTCCGAATCAGTATGACACAGTAATTGGTGAAGGCGGAATCAATCTATCTGGTGGCCAAAAACAACGGATTGCCATTGCCAGAACATTACTATTAAACACCAAAATTATTTTATTTGACGAAGCCACATCCGCCTTAGATAATGAGTCCCAAGAATACATCAAAAAGACGATTGATGACTTAGTGAAAGATCATACGATTGTCATTGTTGCACATCGTTTATCAACAATTGTCGATGCTGACACCATTCACGTAATAGAGAAGGGAAAACTAGTGGGAAGCGGTACTCACAAACAATTGTTAAAGAATTGCAAACCATATCAAAACTTATATACAGCTGAATCAGAGGCATCTGAATAACCAAAATTATATATTTTCATAGCTAAAATGAGCACGTTATGATATAATAACGCCAATTAAAAAGGGTGTGGTGATATGAATGTTATTTCAATATCAAAGAAAAAGTTTGCGGAACTGATGCCGCTTACTTTGGCAAAAGAAATCATGAATGCAGAATCTACTATATATGACTTCCCATATCGTAAAGAACGAAAAGTTTTCAAAAAAATCCACAATTTATCTGGCCCAGTTTTAACAACCAAATTAGATACAATTGAGATGTTGGATACATACCGAGAGTATTTACCAGAAAGTTTTTGTGTCCCAGACAATCTAGTTGCGATTGATCAAACTATCTCAGGATTTACCGTTCCATTTGTGGAAGGGGAGAACTTAGCATCCGTTTTAGCAGACCCAAATGTTAGTATAAAAAAGCAAATTAATTATTTAAAACAAATTGGCAAAATTTTAGACCAATTGAAACAGATGCGGAAATCAACTCCTGTCAATGGCTTATATTTAAACGATCTGCATGAATCCAATTTTATTGTAGATTCCAAAAGTGAAACCATTCGCGTAGTAGATTTAGATAGTTGTAAAATCGGCAGTAATCTACCAATGTCTTCAAGATATTTAGTTCCGACGGCATTGGTAGCAGATGCACAAGGAAAATATAAACGCAATACGAATCCAGGTGCATCTGGATATATCGTTGCGGATGAAAATTCAGATTTGTATTGTTATAATATCATGATTTTAAATTATCTATACGGTTCCAGTGTAAATAATATGGGTCTTACAGATTTCTATGACTATTTAACTTATCTCAGCGAAATTGGGATGGAACCGGATTTAATTAATAGTTTTCGAATGTTACTACATTCATGTGATAATAGAAATCCTGCTCCAGAATTAGACAGCATCACCAAAGAACAATTCTTATTAGCGAAGAAAAAGGTATACAGACAGGCAAGATAAAAACGAGTTAAGATGACTCGTTTTTCTTTTTGATTTCAGCAATCTTTTGATCAATTTCAGCTAGAGCTCGTTCATACTTAGATTCGCTCTTCGGAATGTAGTACTTCTTTTTCTTTAAATTATCTGGTAAGTACTGTTGATAGATGTAACTTCCTTTATAGTCATGAGGATACTTATATTCTGGTGTCCCACCACCTCGTAAATAGACGGGAATAGGGCCCGCTCTTCCTGTTTCTACATCGGCAATGGCATTGTCAAGTGCAACATGGGCAGTATTGGATTTCGGCGACAATGCCATTTCGATTACAATCTCGGCAAGTGGAATTCTAGCTTCTGGAAATCCTACTAAAGTTGCCGCATGAATCGCAGCCATAGCTTTGGGACCGATAGAGGGATTGGCAAGGCCGATATCTTCATAAGCAATGACGGAAAGTCGTCTTGCGATGCTTTCTAAGTCACCAGCAACCACAAGACGCGCTAAATAGTGTAGCGATGCATCGACGTCACTGCCACGAATCGACTTTTGTAGGGCACTCAAAACATCGTAATAACCGTCGCCATCTTTATCCATGAAGAACGAGCCTTTATTGCTAATTCCTCCCACGATATCCATCGTTACTTTTTTGTCTTTCGTAGAGTAGAAAGCAACTTCTAGTAAGTTATAAGCAAAACGAAGATCGTTTCCAGAGATGTTTGCAATATAGTTTAGCACATCGTCTTCAATTTGAATTCCTTCTAAATCTGGATGCTTTATCGCTCGTTTCAACCCTTCTAAAATATCTTCTTTCGTGAGTTCATGTAGTTCGAACAATTGACAACGACTACGAATTGCCGGATTGATTGCATGATAGGGATTGCTTGTCGTCATACCGATTAATGTAATTAAACCACTTTCCAGTTGAGGAAGTAAAAGATCTTGTTTATCTTTGTTCATACGATGAATTTCATCCATGATTAAAACGATTCCATCGTATACTTTTGCTTCTTCTACGACGACGTTGAAGTCCTGCTTATTAGAAGTAGTAGCATTCAAAAAGCGATAACGAACACCCAAATCTTTTACAATTGCCATTGCAATCGATGTTTTCCCAATTCCTGGTCTACCATATAAAATCATCGAAAATAGTTTTTTATTTTCGACTAAGTTTCGTAAAACTTTTCCTTTTCCCAATAAGTGTTTTTGACCGATTACTTCATCGATTGAATTCGGAGCTAATTTTAATGCTAGCGGTTTTTCCATTCGTGCCACCTCTAATCCGTTTTGTCTTACAATATTTTATCATACATTCGTTTTAATTACCATAAAAAACGAATCCATAGCTTTCGTTACTACAGAGAGAGGAACCCTATCGCAAAATAAAAAAATATGCTATAATAGTATCCGTTAGGGATGAAATATGAAAGATAATGAAATCAGTAAATTAATTGGATTGTATATCGATAGTGTAAAATATGAAGAACGTTTAAGTGATAAGACAGGAGAGTCTTACAGTTACAGTTTAAATGCCTATCAAGAGTATTTGCAAAAAAGAAACATAAATAAAGTCAAGCAAATCAAAAAAGAAGATATTGAAGACTACTTAAAAATATTAGCACACGACAAACACGAAAAAACCACTAGTATTGCCCACGAATTGACAGCAATCAAAAACTTTCATAAGTTTCTAGTGAAAACGGAAGTGTTAGAGAAAGACGTCTCACTCTTAATTGAACGACCAAAGTTAACCAAACATTTACCAGATACATTGAGTATTGAGGAAGTAGATAAACTGTTAGACATTCGTTTGCAAACGGTATACGATTATCGCAATAAAGCGATGTTAGAGTTACTTTATGGAACAGGAATGCGTGTCAGTGAACTTTGCTCTCTAACATTACATGATATCGATTTAGAAAATTGTGTTGTAAGATGTATTGGAAAAGGAAACAAAGAACGAATGATTCCCATTGGGGAATATGCTCTAGAAGCCCTAAAAAACTACCTAAATTGGCGTAGTAGCATGTGCAAAGGATTCCAGACCGATGCCTTATTTTTAAATAATCACGGTCGTCCTATTACACGCGTCGGATTCTTTAAAAACTTGAAAGCAATTCTAGAAAAACAGGGAATTCAAAAGAACGTTTCCCCACATACCTTAAGACACTCTTTTGCCACACATTTGCTAGAGCGAGGAGCAGACTTAAGAAGCATTCAAGAGTTATTAGGGCACTCTGATTTATCGACCACAAGAATTTACACGCATATTTCAAATGAGAAAGTAAAAAAAGATTACGAAGAATATCATCCCTTTAATCAGGAGTAGGAGGTTTTGTGATGGATTCACATATTAAAAATTTAAATTTAAATTTAGAAATGATCAAATGGGTTCAACAAGAGAAGAACAGTGCAACTGATCAATGGTTACAAGAAGGCGATTTTACCCGTAAAAAAGAACAAGAATTAGCCCAATTTCATAGTCTAAAATTAAAATCAACCCAACTAAAAGGCCGTATCAAATGGATTGTTCCATTAACAATTGGCGGAACGATTGCACTTACATTCGTTTCTCCGTACTTAACACCTATCGGTTTGGCATTCGGTCTCGGTGTAACATCTTATCATCTAATCAAATCAAAAGAATATCAAAAAAAGTATAATGCAACTGATTTTACGAGAATTCATTTAGAACGAGAAGTCTTAGATGATAAGGAAAAATTAAAACAAATGGAACAATATCGCTATCAACTAGATGAGGAAAGAAAGAGATTAAATCGAGAGCAACTGGAGCAACTTCAAAAAACAGAAGAAGAAAAAACGGGCATTCGCCACAGATTAGATAGTTATGTATTAATCAAACCAAAGGATGACGTTCAATATCCATTAACTGAAGAAGAACAAAAAGAATTAGATAACTACAAGACAAAAGTTCTTCAATTAAAACAGCAATAATTATAGGATGCAATAGACAAAGAGAATAGTAGGAGTGTGTATTATAATGAAATACAAACGAATCTTTTTAATGATTTTAGATTCACTAGGAGTAGGGGAAGCAGTCGATGCTAGTAACTATGGAGACACTGGTGCTAATACGTTGAGTCACATTAACGAAAAGTGCCCATTATTTGTTCCAAATCTACAGAAACTAGGATTTTTAGATACTTTAACACTAAGAGAACATAAAGATGTCGAAGGGTATTATACGTTTGCAAGACCAACAAATACTGGAAAAGATAGCTTGTCTGGTCATTATGAATTGATGGGAATTAAAAACAACATTCCGTTTAAAACGTTTGCAGAAACAGGATTCCCTAGAGAGTTAATCGATGAAATCGAACGCGTAACCGGTCGTAAAATCATCGGTAACAAAGTGAGCGATGCTGCTACAATCGTTAGCGAACTAGGAGAACGACAAATGGAACAAGGCTCTCTCATTCTTTTTATGACAAACGAATCCAATCTACAAATCGCTGCCCATGAAGATGTCGTACCAATGCAAAAATTATATACATACTGTGAAAAGATTAGAAGACTGACAATGAAAGAAGAATGGCGTGTCGGTCGTGTGATTGCTAGACCATTTACAGGAAAACCAGGCAAGTTTCGCCTAACAAACGAACGCAAAGACTATGCCATTAAACCTCCTCGCAAAACCGTTTTAGATTTCTTAAAAGAACATAATTACAATGTGATTTCAATTGGTAAAATCAACGATATCTTTGACGGTGAAGGAATCACAAAAGTAATTAAAGCAACATCGAATATGGAAGCAATCAATAAACTAACCGACATCATGGAAAAAGATTTTAAAGGTCTATGTGTCATCAATCTGGATGAATTTGACCAACAAGGACATGCTAGAAATACGGAAAGTTATGCAAATTTAATCGAACAATTAGACGTTGAAATTCCAATGATTATCAATAAATTAAATAACGACGACTTACTGATTATTACAGCAGACCACGGTAACGATCCAACGTTCAAAGGAAATTCTCATACGAGAGAAAATGTTCCTGTCATGATTTTTGGTAGATCATTTAGAGAACCAAAATGTATGGAACCGTTAGATTCTTTAGCAGATATCGGAGCCACGATTGCAGATAATTTCGAAGTGGAAGAACCGGAAATTGGAATTAGTATTCTAGACGAATTAAAATAAGAAAAGGACGATTTATTCGTCCTTTTTGTTTACTCACACTCGTAATTATCACAAACTGTGTTTTCCTTTGTAGCATTGTCTTCTTCGCAAGTATTTACACATATTTGTGATAAGGAACAAGTGTCTCCATCACAATAATGATTGCAAGAAGTAACTTTACAAGCAATCTTTTGATTGTGACGAGTTGCTTTATTTTCTTTTTCCATTGTATCACCCTTATTAGGATAAGAAGAAAAGAGAAAAATATACAAACTTAAAATAACATTGACTGACTATAATCAGAACAATTATACTTACAAATACTATACATACGATGAAAAAATGTTTTATACCAAATCAAATATGGGACTGTTCTATGAATAATTCTTGTCAAAACAAACAGAATTGATTATAATTATTAATGGGTAGTAGGTGAGTCCTTTGAAAAAAATTACATATATTGCTATCTTGTTACTTTTTACGATAACTTTGACAGGATGTGCAAATCAAGATAAAACAAATGAGCAAACAATTTTTCATATTAATGAAGTAGCAGAAGTAGGGGATACAGAAATTGTTCTAAATGACGTCTATGAAACGAAGAACTGGAACGATATTGAAAGAGAAAATGACACCTACTTAATTTTTGAATTCCGAATTACCAATCATAGTAAATCGAATTTAGGAATTAATTCAGGAAATAATTTCAAATTGATTATCGACGGGATACAGTATCCAGATATGAATAATAACTCTACAGCTTTCGTTCAACAAGATAAATCGATGATCTATCAAGTAGTGTACGATGTACCAGAAAAAGATAGTTATGAATTAACTTTTGTTTCTGGAAATGATAGTATTCAATTTATTACAAACTAAAACACTAGGAAATAAAACTAGTGTTTTTATTATATTTAAATTAGAACAAGTGTATGATAACAAGTAATGTTAAAGTAAATAAATAACTCATTAATAAGGAATCCATTAAGTATAAAGTAATCATGAGAAATAGAACGTTAGATAATAAGATAATAAAGGAATCATTAAGTGGTTTTCTAAAAATGTTTTCCAAAATGAAGTTAACATAATATCAATTATAGGAAGTCTCTGATTACACAAAATAAAGTATATCATATAAAGATATAATGATTATACATCAATTATAGCATAAAATCATAACTATGAAAAGCATAGCTTAATGTTAACGAATGATGAATTATGCAATTATGCAACGACAGACATTTTAAAATTAAATTTAAAATAACAATCAATCATTCAAATAAAAAAATAAATTTGAAATTTGAAAAATAAAAAAACAGAACAGATTTGAAAAATTAAATATTATATAACCTTATTAAATTAAATATAAGGTTATAAACGCGCGTATATTAACCTTATTAATATTATATATAAGGTTATAATATATAAATAAAATTCAATTCACAATACAAATTATATAAAATACAAATTATATAAAATCAAAAAGAAGAGTACTACTCTATTTTTTGAAAGAAAAAAATAGGAGAGTTGATTATTAAAAAAGACCAAGTATTATCTTGATCTTCGTTATCATAAAATTACGCAATCTTACGAGATTGAATCTCTGCAATTTTATCTAAAACCTCTTTTGCGTTATCTTCTGTAATCGTCGTATATCCAAGTTCTTTTAATGCTTGAAACTTTGCTGTATTTAACTCTTGTGTACGGCTTAATTTTTCTTCCTTCTTATGTTCGATTTCTCTTACAAAACGCTTATGTGTCTCGGCAATTCTACTCTTAGATGCTCCCCCACTCGCATATAACGTCATCGCACTAAACTGAATACTTTCAAAAATGAATTGTTGACTTTCGTTAAATGCATACTCGTTTGGATCGGTAAATCCCAAAGACTTAGACATGTATGCTAAAATGTATTTTAATTCCTTTGTCGTATCCATAGATTGTAAGAAATGATATAAGTATTGATAAGCATGATAAGTCTCTTTGGATTTATCATCTTGTAACTTTTCTTTTAATAAATTGATGATGTCGGATAAAATCTCTTGTTCTTTTTTATTGAACCCTTTTAAGTCCGCTAAAACTTCTTTGGAAGATACGTCTTTAACGCCCTCATTTAAACGACTTTCAACAGCGATGATATACTCTCCATCGACGTGAATATTCGCGATTTCATCGGCATTTTTGATGCCTAAAAGGCAAAATACTTTCATCGCCTTCTCTTTTGGCCAGTCGTTTAAACTACTCTCCCCCAAGTAATTATATAACATCTGTCTAGAAACTCCTAAATATTTGGCTAAGCGAACCTTAGAAATTCCGACTTCAGATAAAATTTTATTTAGTTCTTGCATAATTCTTAACCTCCAGTAACATATACTATTTTACCGTTTTGGAAAGTAAAATGCAATAGTAAAGTTGACAAATTAATTTACAAAATTTTAAGTAAACCTATTGACAAAATTAAGAAATAATGCCACCGCCTAATAAATGACCTTCCATGTCATAAAAAACGACAGATTGTCCGGCTGCAACAGCGCGAACTGGTTGCGAAAGAGTGATTTGAACACTTTGGCTATCTAATGGAACCAAATCAACCACCGGCACATCTGGGCTACGAAAGCGAATTTTAGCAACGATATCATCGCGCGTAAATGGGAATAAATCGACGAAAAACTTGCAATCTTTTGCCGTAAATTGACTCTTGTATAGGTGTTCCTCGCTTCCTAAGACTACCTGATTGCTCTCTGGACGGATTTCTAAAACGTAAAGAGGGGTCTCGTTGGATATACCCAAACCTTTCCGTTGACCAACCGTATAGTAAATGATTCCTTTATGTCGTCCAAGTACTTTACCATTAAGATCGACAAAGTCTCCTTCTGGAATCTCTTTGGTTCCATTTTTCTTTAAGAACGAAACATAATCTTTGTTTGGTACAAAGCAAATCTCTTCACTATCTTTCTTACTGGCAACAGGAAGACCTAACTCTCTTGCTTTTTCTCTGATTTCCTCTTTAGACTGAAACCTTGCAAGAGGGAACACTAAATTCGGAAGTACGTCAGGATCAATTCGATATAAAAAATAGCTCTGATCTTTTAAAGAGGTGTTTTTCTCTAGTAAACCATCCTTCATGGAAACATAATGACCGGTTGCTAAATAATCGATACCATTTTCTTTGGCATACTGATACATCGCACCAAATTTAAAATGTTCATTACACAAAATACAAGGATTGGGAGTACTTCCCTCTTGATAAGAATCGATAAAAGGAAGGATTACTTTATTTCGAAATTCTTCTTCTAAATGCAGCACGCGATGTTCAATGCCTAAGAAATCAGCAACGGTTTTCGCATCTTTCACAGTTTCCTCTTCGTTATTAGGAATCAGTACCATCGTAATACCGATCACTTGGTATCCTTCTTGTTTTAATAATGTTGCTGCAACGGAAGAGTCTACTCCCCCACTCATTCCCAACAATACAGACTTCATAAAAATCACCTAAAAAGATTATACCGTAAAACCCGTCATTTTAAAACAAAAATAATAGATTTGGTAAAACGTATGCTTCCCATAAAGAATCGATGACGGACAAAATTAAAAGAATCCCCAACAACTTACTATAACGAATCATATATTGTTGCAAATGATATGATTTCTTACGAAATAAATTAGAACACAATCGGAACGCAAAATAAAGGCTGTGGAAGGCCAAAACAACCATTCCTAGTATAAATAATAATTTAAATGGAAACACGTAAATTAAGGCCGTTAAAATGCCTTTTAAACCGAATGTTTGTAAAATTCCAAAGATACTGAAACCAAAAAGAAAGGTTTTGGCCATATAAAGCAAAAATACAATTGGAATACCAATCATCGAAATTCCTAAAACCCAGATTCCAATCGTAAATAAAAGATTGCTGCCACCACTTCCCAAGAAGAGAGAAAACGCATCGTACTCTTCTTTCCGAAAGTTATGAAAATACGTATAGATACTATCGGTCACAATCTTTTTATTGACAGAATCTAAACATAATAAATAGATGAGACTAGCAAGAATCATAACACCACCCAAGATGAGTAACCAGATATATTGTTTGCTCTGCTTTTGAATATTAGTCTTTTGGAACTTGTACATTTCGATCACCTAATTCACTATATGAAAGAACCCAAATTCCATGATAACTATTTTTAGAAATGTTTAAGCGAAAACCAATAAATTCCCTTCAACATATTCTTTCGTTTTCCAAAAAAGTTTTACTTTCTGTTCTAAATTCGATATAATAGAAAAAGAAAAAAGAAAACAATTTGGAGGCGGGATAAAATGAATAAGAAATTAACCAAAGGAATTGCCGTATTTTTAACATTTATCATGGTATTTTCATTTGTAGCAATGATCGTTGCCTACTTCATGTAAAAGAATCAAAAAAAGACTAAGTAAAATTAGTCTTTTTTCTTTACCAAGATTGTTGATTGACGAGTACCAAACAATGTTGAGCACGAGTGACAGCAACGTAATATAAGTATTTCTCTTCTTGTTGATAAGGATCGATTTCTTCTGTGTAGATAATGACGGCATCGAACTCTAATCCCTTTGCTAAATAAGATGGCACAATGACCAAATTGCCCATGAATTGAACTCCAGAATCTCGTAAAAGTCGCAATTCCTCAAAGTCTTCATGTAAGCTTTGATAGACGTCTTCTGCTTCGTCATCTGTTTTGGTAATGACCGCCACTTTATAATAAGAAGATACTAGTCTTTCCAAATATGGCTTCAAGTCTTTTGCTTTTGTAACTTTCACTTCCGTTACGGGAACGTGGTTTTCCCGACGGACACTAACGGCATATCGAAGTCCTAAAATACGGTTGGAATACTCGATAATCTCTGGACTAGAACGATACGTTTTCGTAAGTTCGACATAGCGGTAATCTTTCACTAAAACCCGACATAGGCGTTCTAATGAGTCGTAATGATAAACCGGATTAATCGTCTGGTTGACGTCTCCTAAAATCGTAAACGCTGCTCGTGGGAATATTTTCCGTAAAATGATGTACTGCAACAAGTTGTAATCTTGTGCTTCATCGATGACGATCTGTTTAATCTGAGAAGAATACGGAAATCCTTCCATCAATCCTTTCATGTAAATAAACGGAAGTGTATCTTCAAATAACAAGTCTTTGCGATCGACAAATTTCTTGATGACTTCATCACTCAAATTGTAACCGAACTTTTTTTGAAATACTTTTGATTTAAATAAGTGCGTATAAACAGTTTTAAAATCGTGTTTTAAGTTCAAATTCTCGTAAAGTCGTTTCTTTAAGGACTTTAAATGTTTTCCACGTTTGTAATTTCGAATATCACAAATGTGTTCTGCAATGGCGTCGATTCGGTTAAATAACGGTAATTTACTATACCGATCATGTAGTAATACATTCAACTCATCTTTTAAAAGTGGTTTCTCATCGTATTCAAAACTGCGATAGAAGAAGGTATGTAACTCGATTTCTTTATAGTAAGTATTCATTACTCGAATAAAGTCATCGGAAAGCTTCAACTCACTTAACGAAACATCATCGATTTGGTGAAGATAATACCGTTCGATAAACGAAGTAAACGATTCGATGGATTCGTACTCATCGATGTACTCTTTGGCAAAATCGTGGAACGTCGTCTCTAAAGCGTTTGCTTCCCCTAATTCCGGCAATACGTTTGAAATATACTCAGCGAATATGTTGTTAGGAGAAAAGATCAAAACGTTTTTAGAAGTCAATTTCGGAATCCGGTAAAGTAAATACGCAATTCGGTGTAATGCTACCGAAGTTTTTCCAGATCCGGCAATTCCTTGTACAACCAAATGTTTATCATCAGTATTACGGATAATCTGATCCTGTTCTTTTTGAATCGTATTGACGATATTTTTCATCTTCTCCCCAGATTCACTTGCCAACACTTCTTGTAAGAAGTCATCCGTAACATTTAAATTGTTATCGAAAACGGCCTTCATTTTCCGTTTTTCGATTTTATATTGACGTTTTAAAGTAAGGGTTCCAGAAACAGTTCCCGATGGCGCACGATAAGAAGAAGGACCCAGTTTCTCTTCGTAGAACAAACTAGCAATCGGACTTCTCCAATCGTAAATGTAATGATGAAACTCTTTTGTCAAATGAGTGATACCGATGTAAACGACCGACTGATCCCCATCCTCATCTGTAAAATCGATTCGACCGAAATAAGGATTATCTTTAATGCGATATAACTTCCTATAATATGCAACTTGTTGATTATGAAGTTGAGCATCCATATCTGCTTGTTGCATCTCACTACGAAGTTCTTGAGCGTCCATATTCCCCTTATTTTGCCAAATGTATTTTCGAAATTCGCTCTCTTCTTGGAAACTCTTCTCCATACTGGTATCCATATGACTCAATTCCTGATCCAAATAGGATAAGCACTCTTTCAAATAGTTTTTCTCTTTTTGCAACTCTTTTGCATCTAGTTCCATTTGAACACTCCTCCTTCGTCCTTCAAACGATTCCTATCTACATCACAAATCAGTAGATTAGGTCCAAACGTACCAATTATATCCCATTTAAAAAGAATCGGTCAACGGTTTTCGAACCATTTTTAAAAACTTGTCAGTCAAAAAGAAAAGGAACGTTAAGTTCCTTGTTTTTCTGCTTCATCTAGCATAGTCGTAAGATAAATTCCGTAGCCTTTAGCCGGGTCACTTACAACTACATGAGTTACAGCACCAATGATCATATCATTTTGAATAATCGGACTACCACTCATGCCTTGAACAATTCCGCCTGTACTTTCGAGTAATCTTTCATCCGTCACTTGAAATAGAATATTTTTGGTTTCATGATCCGGGTCTAAATTTAATATTTCAATATCGAACTCCTCTACTTCGTCACCATTTAAAACCGTTAAGATGGTGGCTGGACCAATTTGAATATCGTCCTTTGTACCAACTTTCATCGCCTCTTTTGTAACTTCTTCAGAGTATGTTCCGTAAATGCCGGATGCTTCGTTTGCCTTTATATTTCCTAATATTTTTGACGAATCAAAGCGTGCATTTTTGCTACCTGGCGTCGTAGCCGTACCTTTCGTAATTCCCGTCACTGTGGACGCAAAGATTTTTCCTTCTTTAACTTCGATTTTATAAGCCGTATTTTTCTCATCGATTTCATGTCCCAACGCGCCATATGTTGCAATACCAGAGGACGTATCGATGTACGTAATGCTTCCGATTCCGAGGATTGAATCTTTGACATACAATCCGGTTTTATAAACACCATTATCATCTTTCGTTACAGAAAGTGTCGTATCGTATTCTTTCCCATTTCGTTCATATGTAATTCGCGTATTTTCAATATCGCCTGTTTCCATTTTAGCGACCATGTCATCAATGGAAGAGATAGCCTCTCCATTTACTTTCTTAATGACATCGCCTAAAACGAGTCCCGATTCTCTACCGACGTCTACACCGTCAACTTCGTAAAATCCGACGACGATGACGCCTTCATTACTGACTTTAATACCGATGTTTTCGCCACCCGGAACGACGTATTCTGGAATTGCCCAAACAGAAATTGGTAGAATAAACAAGATGAAGGCCAGAAAAAAATGTAGTTTGTGTTTGAGTTTCATAAAAATCATCTCCCAACTAAACTACATTTATAGTGTTGCATTCTACTAAGTTTTTATACCTAAGATTATTCTTGAACAGTAAAGTCCGACAATGTCCCATCTTCATTTAAAATTTTATTGATAGATTCCTCGGCACTCTTTAACTTTTTACTGCATTTATTTGCCAATTTCATAGCTTTATTAAATTGATCGATGGCATCATCTAACGGCACATTGCCACTTTCTAGTCCTTTGACAATTACCTCTAGTTCTGCTAAATCTTCTTCAAAACTAGTTTCCTTTGTTTTTTTCTTTTTTTCTTCCATCTTTCTTCTCCTCCTTCACGACTTTTGCTTCTATCGTTCCATCCGTAACTGTAATGGATAACAAATCATCTACTTTAGCATCGGATACTTTAGACACTAATCCGTTTTGATTCCTAACAATCGAATAACCGCGTTTGATGGTTAAAAGTGGATTTAATGCTTCTAGTTTCGATAACATCGTTACCAACGACCGTTCTTGGTTTGCAAAAACAATTTCAGGATTTGTAAAACAACGATGCTTCATAATATATAGAAACTGATCTTTTTTCTTACTTACGATGTGTTGCATGGCAAGTTCTAAACGATCGTATAGACGGTCGAATGTCTCCTCTTTCACTTCATAAATTGTCATTGGATTTTGAAAAATAAAACTTTTTTGAAGCTGCTCCAACTTCTCTTGTTTCGATGCAACTTGGGTTAGCAATGCTTTGTTAAGACGAAGTGTAATTTGTTTTAACAAAGCTTCGACATCCGGTAAGTTCGGAACGGCCATTTCTGCTGCTCCGGTAGGAGTCGGTGCTCTCATATCGGCTACAAAATCAGCAATCGTAAAGTCGACTTCGTGACCGACCGCACTGATGACAGGAATGTCACAATCGAAAATTGCCCGTGCCACAATCTCTTCGTTAAAACACCACAAATCTTCAATGGAGCCACCACCACGACCGACGATTAAAACATCGATCGGATAGGTACTCGCCACCTCGATTTGTTTTGCAATCGATTGTGCTCCTTCTTTTCCTTGGACCAAAGCCGGAAATAAAATCGTACTGGTTAAAGGCCATCTTCTATGAATCGTACTTAAAATATCGCGAATTGCTGCTCCCGTCGGTGCCGTCACAATTCCAATTACTTTCGGATACTTTGGAATTGGCTTTTTAAACTCTGGATTGAAAAGTCCCTCTTTGGCAAGTTTTTCTTTTAGTTGTTCAAACGCAATGTATAAGTTTCCAATGCCATCTTCGACCATTTCATCGACGTAAATTTGATATCCTCCAGTCGCTTCGTAGACAGAAACTTTCCCCGTCACCATGACTTTCATGCCATCTTGTGGCACAAATTTCATTTTAGAGGCACGCGATGCAAACATCACAGCATTGATTCTAGAATTGTCATCCTTTAAGGTAAAGTAAAAGTGACCTCTCGTATGAGCCTTAAAATTGGAGATTTCTCCCTTTAAGAAAACGACATTTAAATTGGCATCGCCATCAATTTTATATTTGATATATCTGGTGAGTTGTGTCACCGTAATATATTTATCTTGCATCGGAAACCTCACTGTGATAGATGCGGTCCAATACCCCATTGATTAAACCGGTAACTTTCTCATCACTATACTTTTTAGAAAGTTCAATTGCTTCGTTGATTGCAACAACAGAAGGAGTCTCTGTATAAAGAAGTTCATAAATTCCCAAACTGATGATGGCTTGGTCAACCTTATTTAATCGCTTCATCTTCCAGCCGGACTCTTCTAAATATCGATCCGCTACTTCTGAGATATGTTTTTGATGTTCGATGACACCGTGAACAGTATCAGAAACGAAATCATTTTGAACCTCTAATTGCTCTTTGATGAAATCATCGACGTTGTACTCTAATTTAGTTTCTCCTAAAATGTAAGATTGATACAACACTTTCATAATAATTTCTCTTAATTCACTACGATTTTTCATAGATACACTTCTTTCTAATGATTTATTTTTGACGAATATGTTTTGACACGAACAGGTGCCTTTTGAGTTAGTCGTGCAACGCAAACATCCAAATTTCGAATTTCACGATTGATTTTGGAAAGTTGCAAAGAAACTTCTGAACCAATCTCTTCTAACGTTTCCAAATCGCGTTCCAACATCGCACAATTGCCAGCTTCTGCCACGATTCGGTAAAATTCATTCTTAGCACCATCCAATCGATTGTAATGATTTAATAAATTCGCTTGTTGTTGCAAAAGATAATACCGTTTTAAAGAAATGGAATTATACTGTATCAAATAACGATGAACCTTAATGTCTTCCATCGGAAACGGAATCGTCTCGCAAACCTTGGAATCTTGTTTAGGTGATCCTGGTTCATAATTTACTTTTGGAAAATAAATTAATTCTCCCATACTACATACACCTCATTTGCAATAATCATATCATAAAAGTGGTTCTAACATCAATTTTTTTGTTTCTTTTTTGAAAATAAAATTGGAAATCCAAAATAGATGGCAACTGCTGGATAGATGAGAACGTGTCCAGATGTGCAACTGATTAAAATGAGAAGCACCAAAGAAAAGAAATAGGCACTTTTCTTTGGTAGTTTCCATATAACCAGCACAAGCGGTAAAAATAGCAAAATCCAGCCCACAATTCCATATCGGAACAACACATCGAAGAAATCGATTTCTACTAACTTATATGCGGTATTAAAACCAACTCCGAAAATCCATTCGATTGGATTCGCAAGTAAAAACTCGTTCCAATTGATTGCTAAAAAAGATAATCGGTCATTAAATAATACGCGATTGATAAAATCGAGACTAAAAATTCGATCTACTTGGAAAAACTCTGCTTGAATGACCATATTTTGATAAGTCGTCGTAAACGGTAATAAGTAACATCCGAGTAACAAAACAGCACAGCAGATGGCAATCGATAACGATTTCGATGCGACGCTAAAACGTTTCCATTTTCGGTACAACTTTGGAATAACAAAATACAAGATAACCAATACGATACCTCCTAATGTAACTTTCGTTCCCATCAAAAGACTTGTCGCAATCGTTAATCCATAAAGAATAAGCAACCAAATCCACTTCCGATACCGAAGTAAAAACTTAGTAGCTATCGGCAACAAAGCAATCAAAATAGCACTGATTTCATTAATCGAATTAAATACACCCCGGAATCCCAATTTAGTTGAATTGGTCGGATCGTAATTGTTAAAACCGAAACCAAATAAATAAGAAAGAACAAATAAAGAAACATAAATCGTTAAATCAGCCATGGCAACGGATGGATGCATGTGCTTGGACGTAAATACATAGAAAAAAAGCAGAACGACCGGTAAATAAAACAGTTTCATCGTATTGCTAATGGTATCTATTAATGGCAACTGAAAATAGAACAGATAATATGCCAAATACATTCCAATAGCAAGTAAGTATGGAATCATCCATTTACGCATCTTTGGATTCCATAATAAATAGACGATCATAAAGCAGAAAAACGACCCACGAATAAGGATGTGAATCATTCCGACATCAAAACAAGCCAAAACATCCAAAATTGGTTGAATTAAAAAGAAGATGACGACTAGAATATCGCACCAACGCATCGTTTTTTTGTTTTCCATAGCATATCACCATAAACATTATACCGAATTTTAGCTATGAAAAAAAGGAGAAACTACAAATTTCTAATCTCCTTTTTGCTCATCACTTTTAATAATTTCTTGTTTCATTTCGTATAAGAAATTCAAAGCCTCTAGCGGTGTCATTGTAATCGGATCAATCTCACGAATTTTTCCGATAACTGGACTTTCCTTAGTAGGTTCTTCTTCCTCATCTACCGGTAAAAATAAACTTGTCTGAGTAAAGGTCGGTTTATCCTTATTTTTATGTTCGTAGACATCTAAAATGTCGTTCGCGCGGTCGATGATCGTTTTAGGAAGATTGGCAAGACTTGCGACGTGAATACCATAACTCTTGTCGACAGCCCCGTTTTTAATCTTATGTAAGAATGTGATTTTACCGTCTTCTTCCACTGCTGAGACGTGAACATTGCGCAAGTTTTTCAACTCTCCTGCTAGAGCGGTCAACTCGTGATAATGGGTAGAGAACAACGTTTTGGCTTTAATTTTATCGTGAATGTATTCCAAAATCGCTTGGGCAATACTCATACCGTCGTATGTTGCCGTACCACGACCCAATTCATCGAACAAAATCAAACTGTTTTGGGTAGCAGATGAAATGGCATTGTTGGCTTCTTTCATCTCGACCATGAAGGTAGATTCACCCGATACCAAATCGTCACTCGCTCCAATTCTAGTAAAAATCTTATCGAAAATTGGCATCGTACAACTCTTTGCCGGTACAAAAGAACCAATTTGAGCCATGATGACGATGATAGCAAACTGCCGCATGTAAGTACTCTTACCAGCCATATTAGGACCCGTAATCAATAGGATGTTGGTGTCTTTGCCCATATTGATGTCGTTCGGAACGTAATCTTGTTGATTGACTTTTTCGACGACTGGGTGTCTAGAATCCTTAATGTTAACGACACGTTCTTTGGTAATCACAGGTCGCACGTATCCATTTTCACTAGCCACTGTAGCAAGACTTACCATCATGTCGACTTCAGCGAGTGTTTTAGCATTCTTTTGAATAGTATGGATGTACTGTTTCGTTTTCTCACGAATATCCATAAACAACTGATATTCTAACTGTACAATTTTCTCTTCTGCTCCTAAAATGATGTTTTCCTTTTCTTTTAACCATTTGGTAACGAACCGTTCTCCCGTCGTCAAAGTCTGCTTTCGTTCATAGCCAAATTCCTCTTTAATTAACGGCACACTTCCTTTAGAAACTTCGATGTAATAGCCGAATACTTTGTTGTAACCGACTTTTAAATTCTTAATACCGGTTCTCTCTCGTTCCTGTTGTTCCATCTGCAAGATAAAATCTTTGGAACCGGTACTGACGGAACGTAACTCATCCAGTTCAGCATTGTAACCACTCTTAATTAAGCCACCTTCCCGTAGTGTCTGTGGTGCGTCATCATTAATCGCACGGGATAATAAATCATATAAATTATCTAATGGTTCCAATGATTTATCGTATTGTAATTCTTTTAAAATTTCGTCAATTTTCGGTAAATGCGATAGCGAATTCCGTAATTGAATCATGTCTCTAGCATTTAAATTACCATAACAGATTCTACTACTTAATCGTTCCAAATCGTAGACACCTTTCAATTCTTCCCGCAATTCATCCTTTAAGATAAATTCGGTCAAAAGTTTCTCGATGACATCGTATCGTCTTTCGATTTGTTTGACATCTGTAAGTGGATTTTCCAAATTGTATTTTAAAAATCTACTTCCCATCGCACTGCTGGTTTGATCTAATAACCATAGTAAGGAATAAGTTCGGTCACCCGTTCGAATCGTCTCAGTGAGTTCCAAGTTTTTCTTCGTATGAACATCGAACAATAAAAAGTTCTGCTCATTGACCAGTTCGACATGTTGCAAGTGACGAAGTTCTCCTTTTTTGGTATCAAAAAGATAACTAAGAAGGTGTTTAATCGTCGTTACAATTCGAACATCTGAAACGTCATCGTATACAAAATGATAATCATCATTCTCATAAACGTCATCGCGAATGGTGACGACAACATTATACAAATTGCGTAACGTTGTAATGACACCCCGATCGACTGGACTGTTGACGATAAGCTCGATAATGCCACGATTGGCAATCTCTTTCAAAAGCAAATTGGAATCGTGATCGATTACAAAAGCATAAAAATATCCAGTCGAAACATCGCAATAACTGATGCCGTAACAATATTCAAAATCGTAGACATTACCGACGTAATTGTTGTCGCCAGATGCTAAAGAATCATCTAAACGCGTTCCTTTAGTAACAACTTGAATAACTCCTCGATCGACCATTCCTTTGGCATCTTTCGGGTCTTCTAACTGCTCTACAATGGCAACTTTATATCCCTTATCGATTAGTTTATCCAAATAAACTTGATAAGCATGATGAGGTACACCACACATCGGCACACGTTCTTCTAAACCAGCACTTTTTCCTGTTAAAGTAAGTTCTAGTTCTCGTGAGGCAGTAATCGCATCTTCAAAAAACATTTCGTAAAAGTCACCAATTCGATAAAACAAAATTGTATCTTCATACTGTTCTTTAATTTTTAAGTACTGCAACATCATTGGAGACAGTTTACTTTTATCTACTTCACTACGCTTCATGTAATCCCCATCCTTTAATCCGTAAATATTATTATACAACAAATCCAGTTCTTGGCAAAAGAAAAATCGTATCGAATGATACGATTTGACAACTATTTTAACTTTTATTTTTTAACGTAAGTGACAGGTTTTTCTTCTTTTGCTCCCTTAGCATCAGAATACTTATAAGACTTTTCAATTTGGTCGAACATGGCATCGATATAATTTCCAAATTGTGGTCCTTCATATATTAGATTATCGTCTTTATCATATTCAGAATATTGAGTTGGATATAAAGAAACATTTAAGTCACGCATTTTTTTCATTGTATCAAACTCGCTACTGTTATCGTATTGATAATTAGGTTCTTTTCTTTGAACTTGCCAAATATAAAACGGAACACTGAATGACATACAAATCAATTTTTGCTTCATTTTTCTGTAGTCCGGATCATCGCTAGTAAAGTATTCTCCAATGGTACAACGCGTACGAAGTTCTCTTAAAAATTCAACTGCTTCTGGATTCGTTTTTGGATCGGTAAATCCCTCTTCACCAATTTTTCTCGCTTGAGCAAGTTTCAAAAGTTCAGCATGGCACGTTTCTAATTCAGGTGTAGAACGCCAAGCATCATAATGAGTAAGTTCTTTCCCTTTTTCGTCTGTTGGCCAACCCACTTGATCAAAGTATTTCGATACATCAGCCGCAAGTTCTCCAAAGCGAACTAATTGCTCGATATACTCATAATAATTTGGATCGGTATCTGGATTTTGTGCTACCCAATCGTTGATTCTTTTTAAATTAGCTGTCAACATTTCTGTTTCTGCTGTAATTGACTCTAAATTTTTCATATTAATTTCCCCCAATCGATGACCTAATTATATCATATTTTTATTAAAATGTCAAAATACTGGATGTTCTAACCTTTAACGCGTTAAAATCTTTTCTTGATAACGATTTCTTTCATAATCATTCCGATAAGAATAGTTTTTATCGATGTAAGAAAGTAACGGTGTAATCTCTTCTGTATACTGGGCTTTCGAATTGGAATCTAACGCCACATCGATACCGCGATGGTTATTTTGATACAAATTCCACATTTCTAGCAACAAATTCCAATTGGATTCATCATCGCTCTGAAAAGAAGAATCGCTTTCTTGACGCTCTAAAATTTCGGAAGATAGTCCTATCGTATGACAAAGCACTGCTTTCTTAACCAAAGTCATGTCCCTCGTGATTTGATAATCTCCAGTTCGACTGGTAATCTCAACCTGTTTCAACAATTTTACAATCTGTTGATAAGCCAAATCATGCCATCTTGGATGATAAGAATCAAAAATGCGTGCATCTTTCGCATAGTTAGAAAGATTTTGATACGCCTCTACGATTTCCCAATAAAGAGGGCTTGTCTCCTTTTGAAAGGCATCGATTTCTGGCCAACCATTTTGATCGTAGAATTCGTGCATGAAATGAGTGACAGCTCCCAAATCACATAATGCAGCCGTATAAGCATATAAAGTCGTGCTTAAACTCTGCTTTGATAAACACAATGCTTTTTGCCTTACTTGATGATTCACTAGTTGTGCTTCTTGTAATAGTACTTCTTCTTCCATAAAACTTACTCCCTAAACTCTTATCCCTGATAATTTCTTAAAGCTTCGACTGCTTCATCGAATGTACGAACACCGATAATATCGATATCGTATCCTTTTTCTTCTTTGAATGCCATCGCATCCTCGTAGTTCTCACCTGCTGGCACGATGAACAAATCTGCTTTCGAATTGACCGCTCCTCGTAGTTTATAGGTAACTCCGCCAATGGCACCGACACTACCATCGGCACCAATCGTACCAGTTCCAACAATTTTGTATCCCTTTGTCAAATCTTCATCGATTAATTTGTCATAGATGGCAAGACTAAGCAAAAGACCTCCCGAAGGACCAGATTCACTTGCTAAGAAACTAAGTGTAATCTCGGGATTCGTCTCATATTCATATTTTTGCATCAAAGTAATGCCGATGATTTTATTCTCTTCTGTTCCTTGAATGGTAGCAGTTGCAGAAACTTGCTCTTCATTTCGTAACACTTGTAAAGATAGAACGTCACCAACATTCTTCGTATTGACAATTGAAGTCAAAGAATCGAAGTTGGATACATCTTCGCCATCGATTGAAAGAATCGTATCTCCTACCTGCAAATCGGTAATGGCTCCTTGTGCTACATAGGCAATTCTAGTCTTCTGATCAGTAATGTGGAACTCTTTCCCAGCTTTCTGATACGCTAATTGAATCGCCGTTTGATTGGCCGTATCCAAATACAAGTGATTTCTGATTTCAACGTCCTCTTGTGTTTCAGTTGGATCGATTTTCGTATCGGCAATTTTAACCCGTTCCCAAGTATTAAATACATAACTTAGTAAATACGTAGGAACAGTCGCTCTTACTTCACTGACGTAGGCCATATTAAACGATCCTTCTGACTCTGTCTCATTTTCAATTTGAATTCTGTCGTCGATTGCTATCGTTCCACCACCCGTATCGATGTAATATGGAAGTTGATATGTCATAACGACAAAAATGACCAATAAGGTCAATAAAAAGAACCAACTATCGACAATGTATGCTTTGGTTTCCTGATATATTTTCTTAAAAAACTTCTTTAACATGTAATCAAATCCTTAATCATATATTCTATTATAGCATGAGGATGATTAAATATATGAAAAAACTATGGAAAAAAAGCAGAAATTTTTGGATTTTATTAATATTTCTGTCAACTACTGTGTTACTGGTTTGGCAAAGTGAACAAGTAAGAAGTTCGGTTTTAGAAAGCGTCGATTTGTTTATGACGAACTTATTTCCGGTCTTATTTCCTTTCTTTGTCTTAACGGATTGTGCCATTTCTTTAAAAATACCTATCTTGTTAGGAGAACTCTTAAAACCGATTACTGAAAAGTGGCTACATTTAGAGCGTCCGGCCGCATTCGTAATCGTCATGTCAATTTTAAGTGGTTTCCTAGCAGGGGCTAAATACACAGAAGATATGTTCCAGAAAGGATATATCAGCGAAGAAACGGCCAATCATCTACTCTTGTTCACTCATTACGGAAATCCAGCATTCGTTTTATCGTTCGTTGGCATCGGTATTTTAAACGACGTCCGACTAGGTATCATTCTATATCTCACGCAACTAGGAGGTAGCTTCTTATTGGCCCGATTAACGAGACCGAAAACACTACCGTCACACCATTCCAATCATCCACTAGAATCCGAAACTCAAAATAGATTGGGAAGTGCCATTTCAAATGCATTTACGACCCTACTCATGATGTTAGGAAGTCTATCTCTCTTTTTAATTGCAGAAAACATAATCATCACGATGGTGAGTCCCTCTCACTATGGTCAAATTGGAATCAAAATGATTTTAGAAGTCACTTCTGGACTCGCTAGTCTAACGTATGTTGCCATACCTATCGAACTGAAATTCCTACTTGCCTCCATCTGCATCTCCCTAGGTGGAGCCAACATCCATTTGCAAGTAGCCAGTTACTTAGAAAAATCCAAATTAAAATACAAGTATTTCTTGAAAGGCCGTCTCTATGGAACAATCCTTCAAACAATACTTGTATCATTATTGATATTATGTTCGGTTGTATAAGGTCACTGTTTCGCCTTCCTCTACTTGTATGGCATCGATAGCCATCCAAGAAGAACCGGTCGTTTCAATTCCGAATCCTGGATAAATAGCAGTTACATCTTCTGGCGCTGTCCAAGTTGTAGAAGCACGCATCCATGATTCGCCGGTATCTGTGACGTTAAACCCGGAAATGGCATTACCACTGCCATCTTTAAATTGAGCAGCACTTCCAGTGACATTAGAACCAGTCGCATAATAGAAGCTAATCGTATAGGTACGACCTGGTGTTACCGGAATTTCACGGTCTAATACCGTGTTACAAGTTCCAGTATCACAAGTGAAATAAACAGCTTTTTCTCCATCATATGGAGTAACATTACCAACAAATTGTCCAGTAACAACATCTGGGCCGGAAGTAACGGCAGCAGATTTCTCGGTAACAGATACGATTTCATTTTCAAAACTACTATCTTGCATCATGTTTCGAGTAACACTGACAAGACCAGCTTCATCATTTACCAAAAAAGTCAAATGAATTCCATAATCTTCTTCTAAATCATCATACGTCAAATTGACATTAACAGAATATATGGTATAAGTTCCAACTTCATAAACACGATAGAAATCAGATAAATCGATATTAACACTTTGATAATCTTTTGCTAGTGCACCCGCTGGCAATTCATCCGGAACTCCAGACGGAATATGATAGTTGATATTATTATAGGTATAATGCTTATCACGAATTGTATCTGCATCCAATGAAGAAACATTATTTGTAACAGAAAAAATAGTACTTGTCCCATCTTGAAAACGGAACGTTACAGCATTGGATCCACTTCGTTCAATATTGAGCAATCCTCGATTCCTAACATCTGTTTGAATATCTTTGGTAACAGTCTCCTTCAAAGTTTGAAAAGTATTTTTTAGATTCTCAACTTGGGCTGTATCCTTGTACTTTAATAAAATAGAAAGCATGGAAAGTGATAACGTCATAACAAGTACAAAACTTGCAATCGTTTCGACAATTGTAAATCCTTTTTCATTTCGAATCATGATTGAACCACCTCTAAATTGGCATATCTCGTATATTCTTTTCCATTTTCAACTACTTTTCTTACAATAATCAAGCGATATTGATTAATCGTTGTCGAATCCGCAGAATAAGAAGGCATATAATCGATATACGTTTTAATACCGCGATCAGTATTGACCGTGAATATTTGGTCATCTTTCTCCATCTGTTTTAACAGGTTCGTGTCATAATGTGTCAAATAGACAGCTGAAATATTCAAAGATTCTTCTAGTGCTTCACACAAATCATCATTTTCATAGTTGAAGCCAGCCACATTCTTCCTACAATCTGTAATATCTTTATAAATATTAGTAGGATCATTTCCAAGACCGCTTACTAAATCATTGTAGTTGTAATCAACAAGTAACATTTGGCGAAACAAATCCGCCGCATATACACTATCGATATCATCATATTTCATTCGTTGTTTATACTCCCCAAACAATGGAATTGTATTTTGATAAATGAAAGCAAAAAGAGTCGCAATGAAAACGGTTACGACCAAAGTTTCTAACAACATAAAACCTTTTTCACTTTTTCTTCGCATAAAAGTTTCACTCCATATCTTGCTTATCTTATAGATTTATTATATAATAATTTATGATAAAATAATAGAGGAAAAAGAATATTTTTAAAGGGGAAGGGACGATTTTTATGGTAACATACGATTTAGAGCATACTTCTATCGTCGATTTGACAAACCAATTAATTATGGCCGCAGTAAAAGCGAAAGCCAGCGATATTCACATGGACCCAGTAGAAAATGGAATTAAAATCCGCTACCGTGTCGATGGTGATTTGCAAGACCACACACTAATTCCAAAAGAATATGAAAGAAACTTGACGACGCGTGTCAAATTGATTTCCAATATGAACATTACCGAAACTCGTCTTCCTCAAGACGGTGCTATCAAAGGTCGTATCGATGGCACAGACCTAGATATGCGTGTATCTGTACTTCCGACCAACGAGGGCGAAAAAGTCGTTATTCGTATTTTGGATTATACACGAAGCCTTGCCGGTTTAGAGGCTTTGAACTTTTCTCATAAAAACTTTAAAAAAATCAGTAAGATGCTAACGGTACCGAACGGAATTATCCTAGTAACCGGTGCGACTGGTTCTGGTAAATCAACGACTACCTACTCCATGTTAGAATCTTTAAACAAAGAAGAGACGAACATTATCACTGTAGAAGACCCGATTGAAATGAATCTAGAGGGTGTTAACCAAGTTCAAGTAAACAGCGATATCGGTATGACGTTCGCAGCTGCATTACGTTCTATCTTACGTCAAGACCCGAACGTTATTCTAATCGGAGAGATTCGTGACTCTGAAACGGCTCAAATCGCCGTCCGTGCCTCTATCACTGGACACTTAGTATTATCGACCATCCACACCAACAGTTCTTTGTCTACCATCGAACGTTTGATGGATATGGATGTTGAGCGATATTTGTTATCGACTGCATTAGAAGGAATCATTTCTCAAAAACTGGCGCGTACATTATGTGAAAATTGTAAGACATTGCGAAGGACGACTCCTTACGAACGGGAAGTATTTAAAAAAGTCTTGAATAAAGATGTTCCAGAAGTATTCGATGCTTGTAAAAATTCATCGAAAGTCTGTGGTAAATGTAGAAATGGTTACCGTGGTCGTTTAGGTATTCATGAGGTCCTATTAATCAACGACCATATCAGAGACGCCTTAAATAACACTAGCTTGAAAAAAGAAGATTTACGTGACATGGTTTACACCGATGATGTTACGACGATGTTACAAGATGGCTTAGAAAAAGTACTAGAAGGATATACGACGTTTGAAGAAATTTATAAGTTGATTGAAATTGAAGTTGACTTAGACAACAAATACGGCGAAAACGGTACGGATAAGCCGATGATAAAAGAAGATGATGAAAAAGAAAAGACTAATCAAGAGGGTAACCCAACTGATTAGTCTTTTTTATTGCTCTAATAAAGATAAAATTTCTTTGTGAACTTCATCCCGCGATTTTAAAGAACCATCGAAATTGGTACACTCGACCCGGTCCCAATGATATAACTCGGATAATTCGATATATGCACGTTCTGAATTTTTTAAATACGTGACATCGTCATCGACTTGATCGATGGCCGGTTTCTTTTTGGCAAGTTCCAAAGATTTTTGATACGGCATATGAAGAAAAATGGTCTTGTCTGCTTTCGGTAATCCCAACAACCAATACTCTAAACGATCGATCCATTGAAACATGTTGAAGCGCTCGTCTTTATCTAAAATCTTACCACCCTGATGAGCCATGTTAGAACTGATATAACGATCGAGTACAACGTCGTATCCATCTTGCAGGTAAGATTCCACTTTAGGAATGTTGTACTTTCTGTCTGCTGCATAATATAGACACGCGATATGAGGATCGATGTTGCTACTTCCTTCCGGAAACAAACATGGTCCATACCCTTCTTTTCCTAACAAGGACCCAGCAATAATTTGACCGGTCGGGCTATCATATGTTGGAAATGATAACAAAACCGCCTTTTTCCCACTTTTGTTTAATGCCTCTACAAGCATCGTTCCTTGCGTATGCTTTCCAGAAGAATCGCTACCCTCAATGACAATTAATTTTCCTTTCATAAAACCTCCCTATTTATCCTATGACATTATTATTTTCGTCAAATTCCAGTAAAATACACTTTCTACTTGCTAAATAATCGCACATATGAACGAAATTTTGATATTTAGTCTTCGGTTTTGGTAATACTTCATTGCCATCGTAGTCTTTCGTCCAACAACCCATATGAGATGCAATAACGGATTGTAAAAAAGCAATCTCCTCGTCGTTAAAATGAAGATGTTCTTTTTCTTCCTCAATCCAATTCGCCATCAAAAGTGGATGGTCGAACTGTGTGTATTTACTATGATCTTTGCCTGATTTCAAACCGTCATGTAAACAAAGTGCAATTAACATCAAATCTTTCTCATCACTCGTATACTTATCACCGATGACTGGATCTGCTAACAACTCGTAAGCAATCCGAACAGCAGCTTTGGTGTGTCTCAACAATCCGCCAGTTCCCAAAGCATAACGCGGATGATACTTTCCTGTGGAAGATGCTGGAATTTCAAAAAAATAATCTGGTAAGTTCGATACCAAATATTGAAAATCTACTAAATAATCTGGATTTTGGATGTAGGACATTTCTTTTTCAAAACATTTAATTTTATCCACTCGAATCCCTCCTTAAAAATTGTACTAAAATCGTATTCGAAATATAAATCTTATCTTCCGGAATCGCAAGATAATCCCCTTTTTGAACCAGTAACTGATTCTCTAATAAATCTACTATATCATAGATATCTGTAAGGTTGCGATGATATTTTTGAAAAAAGTGCGAAATCGATACCCCTTTTAAAGTACGTAATCCTAAAATCATCTCGTAGTCCATCTGATCATCGATAGATACGAATTCTCGCTCTGTTACGATGTTCCCTTCTTGATAGTGATTGAGACTACGTGTATTTGTCATACGATAACCATCCACATAAGAAGATGCCCCAAGTCCGATACCGTAGTATTCTTCATTATGCCAATAGACCAAATTGTGTTTAGATTCGTAACCCGCTTTCGCATAATTCGATACTTCGTAATGAAGATATCCCGCATCTGTTAATGTCTTAGTAATCATCTGATACATTTCAAAATCCGTATCTTCATCGACTGGCGTTACATGTTGATTAGAAAATACTGTGTTCTCTTCTAAAATCAAAGAGTAGCAAGAAATGTGTGGTACATCCAAAGCCAAAAACTTTTGTAAATCCTCTTGCAAATCATCTAATGTTTCACCCGGTAACGCATACATCAAATCGACATTGATATTTTGAAAGTACTGTTTTGCAAGACGAATCTTCTCTTCAATGGGACCGACCGAACGTCCAATCTTCTCTAAAAGAGAATACTGAAATGTTTGTAACCCGATTGAAAGACGATTGACAGAATGTCGTTTTAAAAGTACTAACAACTCTTCATCGACATCTTCGACATTACATTCGATGGTAAACTCCATCTCGTCACTAAAATAAGGCTCCAAATGAATGAGTAAATCCTCTAACATCTCATTTGGAATGCAAGAAGGAGTCCCACCACCAATATAGATTGTCTTCATCGGATGAATGGGAACATGACGGAGTTCTTCTAACAGTGCCGGATAGTAACTTTCCATCAGTTTAGGATAATTGTAATATTTACAAAAATCACAATAAGCACAGATCGTTCTACAAAACGGGATATGAATATAGAGACTAGTTGGCAACTGTTTCATAACTACGTTCCTTGGAAACAGTCCCCGTCAAACTACGTGATGTTAACACGTATGAATCTAAGGATAACAAATGGATTGGGAAAATATGTAAAGATTTAATCAGTAAAGACGAATATTCCGGATGATGATTGATAAAATCGACACATTTACGAATCATCGAAATTCTCTCTTTCGTAAGAGTCCCTAATTTCTGATAGTAATTGTTCTTATTCTCAGCAAACACCCGGTCTAAATCTTGTCGTACCTGAGCATTTTCTTTTCTAAGTAGGTTTAAACTTCGTTGTAAATTGGCAATCGGTCTAGCAAAGACAGACGATGCTTGTTTCATCGTCGCATGATGGCGAATGATGTACTCAGCAACCTCGTTTGCTTCTTCAATTTTAACGAGTTCCCTTCTACGTTTTTGATATGCTCTACTCTTATGATATTTTTCTTCTGCACTTTTCTTTTGAAATGATTCTTTTGATTCCTTAATTTGCAAAGCCAAATCCGGATAATATTCCGGCAAAATGGTATCGAAGAATTTTTTGAGAGTCGTAGAGGTAGTCCCTCCTACTTCTCTTGCCAATGCCCTCATACTGAGAGAAGGATTTTTAATGGCAAGTTGTGCCGCCTTCTTTGTGATTTCTTTCTTTTTCCCAAGTTCCATTTTGTTACACTACCTTTCATCCATAGTTAGAACGGATAAGAATGCTTCCTGTGGAATTTCTACGTTTCCAACCTGTTTCATTCTCTTTTTACCTTCTTTTTGTTTCTCTAACAGTTTTCGTTTTCTTGTGATATCGCCACCATAGCATTTAGCAAGAACGTCCTTACGAAGGGCTTTGATGGTCTCTCTTGCGATTACTTTACCACCAATGGCCGCCTGAATCGGAACCTCGAACAACTGTCTAGGAATTACTTCACGAAGTTTAGATACGATGCTTCGTCCTCGTGCATAAGCAAAATCTTTATGAACGATAATAGAAAAAGCATCGACGATTTCTCCATTTAATAAGATATCTAATCGTACGAGAGAAGAAGCACGGTAACCGATTACTTCATAATCGAAAGAAGCATATCCTTTCGTAGAACTCTTCAATCGATCGAAGAAATCGTAAATGATTTCAGATAATGGCAATTCGTAATGAATGTCGACTCGCGTCTGATCGATATAATCCATTCCAATATAAACACCACGTTTTCCTTGACATAGTTCCATAATTGGACCAATGTAAGTGGATGGTGTAAAAATACTCGTTTTGACAAATGGTTCTTCAATTTCTTTAATCAACGTTCGATCCGGAAGTTTTACTGGTGAATCGATTTCAATGGTCTCGCCAGTCGTCAGTGTAACATGATAAATAACGGATGGAGCCGTTGCAATCAAAGGAATTTTAAATTCTCGTTCAATTCGCTCTAATGTGATTTCCATATGCAAAAGTCCTAAAAAACCACAGCGGAAACCAAATCCCAACGCTTTCGATGTCTCTGCTTCATAAAATAAAGAGGCATCGTTTAATTTTAATTTATCTAACGATTCTCGTAACTCGTCAAACTTAGTAGAATCGATCGGATAAAGTCCACAGTAAACCATCGGTTTCATCGGTTGATATCCCGTAATCGCATCCGTTGCCGGCTGGTCCATATGGGTAATGGTGTCTCCGACATGTACGTCTTGAATATCTTTAATCGACGCGACGATGTAACAGACGTCACCTGCCACTGCTGAAGAAATTTTCTCTTCTTTCGGGTTCATCGTAAATAGTTCCGTTACAACATAACTGGCACCAGTCTTCATAAACAAAATTTTATCACCTACGGCAAGACTTCCCGCCATTAACCGAGCCAGTACGACGACACCGCGATAAGAATCGAAATAACTATCGAATATTAATGCTTGTAAAGAATCTTTGGCATCTCCTTTTGGCGCGGGAATCCGTTCGATGACAGCTTCTACTAAACTTTCGATTCCTTCACCCGTTTTAGCACTCGTCAAAATAATTTCATCTTCCGAAAATCCTAAATTGGAGATGAGTTCTCCCTTTACTTTCGGAATATCCGCATTCGGTAAGTCGATCTTGTTGATGACCGGTATAATCGTCAGATCGTGTTCCATCGCTAAATATAAATTGGCTAATGTCTGAGCCTCGATTCCTTGCGCCGCATCGACCACTAAAATTGCCCCTTCACAAGCCGCTAAACTACGACTCACTTCATAGGAGAAATCGACGTGCCCCGGAGTATCAATCAAGTTTAACAAATAATCTTCGCCATTATGATGATATGAAAGTTGGACGGCATTCAGTTTAATCGTGATGCCACGCTCCCGTTCGATATCCATACTATCTAACATCTGTTCTTTTGCTTCTCGTTTAGAAACGGCACCTGTCACTTCTAAAATTCGATCCGCTAACGTACTTTTTCCGTGATCGATATGAGCAATGATGGAAAAATTTCTGATATTCGATTGTTTCATAACGTCACCTACTTGTCAATTTTTCTAAAACTTAGTACATTGTATCACAAAAACGGGTAGAAATCAAATCTGGAAACAAATGAAAATAACACAGAAATTCTGTGTTATACGATTCTATTTTTAGACGGATTGCCGCAAGGGTTCGTACAAGTAAAACCAGGAAATCCACAGCGCATGGTCTTGGTGTAAGGTCTCAGTCTATCAGCAGCAGGATGTTTCGTACGGTCTAACGCTTCCATGTACTCAGTCAAAGTATCATCGGTATCTTTCCAAATTTCATATTGAGCTGCAGTACATTCCCGTTCTTTTAATTTTTCGATGAAATTTTCTAACGTGCCACGTTCTTGAACAGCAATTTTCATACCGTTCGGATAGACAGAACGAATGCTCTGAATATCTTGTTGCCACTCCCGCGTCAAGTCACGACCATCATACCCATCGTGCTTGCACTTAGAGGATAATAACTCCGGTACGAAGTAACCGTACTTATCTCCTTCAGGAATTTGAATTTGGTAAGAAATCGTACGATGTCGTTGGGCCTGGGCAAATGCAGCAAAAGACTCTGTATACGTAGTAGAATAACTTTCTCCAAATTCATCGCGGAAGAACTTTTTATCAAGATCATCTCCCGGCTTAGCAAAAAGACGCAAATGACGATTCTTAAAATTCGTAAGAAGACGCTCATCCACTAGATGAAGACGTTCACATTCAGAACGGAAAGCATGAAAAGAATCGATTAATCTCTCATCAAACGATGTACCTTTACTTTCTTTTTCATACACTTCCATCATCATTAAAAGCCGATTTAGTTGTGCTAATGGAACAGTATAGACAAGTTCTGTTTGATAAAAGACACTCGTCATCGATCTCGCATTTTCTTGTGCCAACGTTCTCTTCTTTCGGTCTGGTAAAGCAGTCCCGAGATTTTGTTCGATCAAATCCAAAAAGATGTGATACCACTTATCGTAAAGTTCTACTTCCCTATCCGATAACCCGGCATGGGCACTAGGCTTCGTATACCGCAAACTTCTCTCACTGGCATTGTACTGTCCTTCATTATTTAAAACCATGTTGAACATCTTAGGTGAATTCTCGATATCTAACGTCAAGCCAATATGTTCAAATACGGATTGATGACCATCGTTCGCATTCATATTGACACGACGTTCCGTCTTATCAGGGCTCTCCTCAAAAGACGCTGCAAGACCATTCTGATTGTAACAAATTCCAGCGATATGACCAGAATGCGTCATGGCTCTTTTTAAATCGAACGTACCATCACTGTTTAAAAACGGTGTATTTTCTAGTAAACTGACTTTTAAATTGTTAATTCCCATATATTTCCTCCTACTATTTCCCGCTTCTTACCCTTATCTAAATAAAAGTATAACGAGAAAAAAGAAAAAAAGCAACAAAAAAAGACATGGAACGAATCATCATTCCATATCGAATCAAATAATCTAGATTTTATAAGATTTTCCAAACGAAGTAACTTGATAAGAATTCCGAAATACAAAATGAAAGAAAACAAATTGAAATAAACAAGTAATTAGAAAAAACAAAAATAGTTGTCCAAAACGTCCCGATATTTCCGGTAAATAAAAGCCATGTAACGAAAAAGATGCTAGCAATACAATATACAAAACAAAAATAATGTAAGATAAAAAGTCTAAGAAAATCCCTTGTTTTTTTAAAAGTCCTGCCTGCTCCATATCCGATGTCAAAAGTTTTAAATAACATTTTTTAAAAGCAGGCGTAAAAAAGTCTTTGAACGACTTATCGCCCCCCTGTAGATAATCGGTAATGACACGCAAGTGAGAATCGAATACACCGTAGTTTTTTAAAATTGTCGTAACGTGATACGAATCTTTCTCTTTCGTGATGTAACGTCTTTTTTCTAAATCTTCCAAATCTTTCTTTAAACAAGTCCGAAACGAAATTCGAGATGTTTTTAAAACTTCCTGTACACCATGAGAATGTACATATTTAGAAGAATAATAAGAACCAGTCTCGCTTCGTTTTAAGAAAGAAAATAAAAATAAGAGCAAACGATAAAACAAAAAGCACAAAATCATACACGCAATAGAATAAGAGAAAAATTCAAAATCGAAGCCAATCGAACGATCCCTTTGCCAAAAGAAAAAGAAACATCCAAATAATACAAATAAAGAAAGAAAAAAGGAAAATAGTCGTTTTTCTAAAAATGTCGTTCTCATAACTAGCCTCCTACATCTATTATACAATAAAAATAGAAAAAGAAAAAAGCCTTCTTTCGAAGACTTTTAAGAAACCATTTTAGCTAAACTTTTAATGGCGTTGGTAAGGACATCTTTAATGGTCTTGCCAATCCAATTGGAAAGATGTAAAGAAGAAGAGGAAATCGTGTTATCGTAATCTTTTTCGAATGTTTTTAAGTATTCTTTGAGATCGATTTCCGCACCATTTTGGACATCCGTTTCAAATGCTTTGATTTGTTCTAAAGTTAAAATTGTTTTATTTTTTTCTTCTGTTTCGTAGTAACCGGTTTTAGAAGAAAAATACAGTCCAAAGAAGATGACCAATAAAAAGATGAATATTCCAAGCCATACATCCTTTACTTTCATGCATCACCTACCATCACAGCATAAAGTGCTTCTGCGATTGCAAGACAAGTGTGATAGACTTCTTCTAATGTGTTTTCCATGCCACCAATCTCTATCAATATCGTATTACCAGAAAAATCTTGATTGTAAACGCCGTTCACCCCAGCCCCACTCTTGCGATAAATTCCTCTCGAAATCCCTTCGTAATGACTGTTTAAGTATTGTTCAATTTGAACGGTTAAGGCTTCGTTCGCCGCATGACCAGTATTTTCCATACCAATTAAAAACATCACTTTGGCATAATCAGTGTCTCCAATCGTAACCGTAGAAATTCCTCTAGCGACAGAGTCACGATGTAAATCTACAAAGTACTCTAAAGTTGGATACTCCAAGATGGCACTTTCTAAAAACGTTCTAGTGGCATCGTAACTCCTAGCATATTTCCAACCGTTGGCATTTAATACATCCGTTGCACTTCGCTCTTCGACGACGACATCGATTCCTCTTTTTTTGAATTCTTCTTGTAAAATATAGTTTGTTACTGTCACGTTGGGTGCCACTCCAAAACCATTCACCATATCGGCCCGATACTCTTCTCCCGGATGACTATTGTAAAAGTAGATCAGGGGCTGAAATAATTTACCATCGGGAGAAGGTGTTGATGTCGGAGGAGAAAACACATATGTTTGAAACGTTCCTTCTAAAATAGACTCTAGCGGATCAAAAGAAGAATGCTCAGAAGTAGCATCAGAAGAAAAATCGATTCCTTTTGTTGCAAAGGTAGAAGTAATCTCTACGAGTGAACGATCACTCCGTCTTGCAAAATAAAAAACAAGAGTCGCTAGTAATCCTAAAAATAAAATGCCATAGATTCGTTTCTTTTTCCTAATACCACTTCCTTTCTACAAACATTGTAGCAGGAACAGTAGTATCATTTTGTCGAACTATAACCGGTGCAAACTTTTATTGAGAGCATCGCTCAAGATATTTCCTAATTTACTAATATCGAAATCGATTTCTTTTGGACTGACAATCAGATTTTCATCGACTAAAACTTCTTTTAATAATTGCTTTAAATCGCCTTCTGTGAGAGTTCCGACGCTTCCTAATAACTTACTCTTTTCATCCTCTGAAAGTTCATCTTGGTATTTATGATGAGAGTTAGAAAAAAGAGAGAGTTTTTCTTTCTTGAAATTCTTTTTGGTATAACTAATCTTTTGGTACAAATAGCGGATGGTATCGTAGACGATAGTGACTCCATCGATGACAGTAGGGACACCGACGGCAATGACAGGAATTCCCAACGTATTGCCCGATAATTCGCCACGATTGTTCCCTACTCCAGAGCCAGGATGAATCCCTGTATCTGTAATCTGGATTACTTTTAAAATATTTTCGATTTTAGAAGATGCCAGAGCATCGATTGCAATGACAAAATCCGGATGAAAGGTCGTAATGACACTTTTGATTAACTCGATGGTCTCTAAACCTGTAACTCCCGTCACATTAGGAGCAAATGATGAAACGTTCCGATATTTATCTAACATTGTAATCGTATTTTGATCGAATAAATACTTGGTTACAATCAAATTCTGTAGCACGATTGGACCAAGAGAATCCGGTGTCGACTCACGATTCCCTAATCCCACCACCAAACACGATGATTCAAAAGATAAATTCAGTTGTTGAAACAGTTCCGAAAATGTCTTTGTAAGAGCATGAATTAAATTTTTTCGTTCTAAAACATTCGACAAATCTTCAAATCGAATCGTATAATACGTTCCGTTCATCAAAGATTTCGTTACAGAAATCCCATCAATTTCATAAGTTTTCTCGTTTTTCTTTTGATCTTCTTGCTCGGTAATTAAGTCCGTTCTTGTATTCCAAATCTTCTTCAAAAAGCATCACCTATTATACTTTTCCCGAAAAATGCAAGTTTTATTTGCTTTTTTATGAGTTTTTTGTTATCATTAATATGTTCGTAAAAAGTGAGGTGAAAGAAATGCCAATTATCAAAAGTGCTAAAAAACGTGTAAAAGTAACTGCAAAAAAGAAAGATGCAAACGTTTTAGTAAGATCAAGCATGAGAACAGCAATTAAAAACGCAGAAAAAGCTGCTAATAACAACGCTTCAAAAGAAGAACTAAATAGTGCAGTAGATGTTGCTGTAAAACGAATCGACAAAGCCTTAAACAAAGGAATCATTAAGAAAAACAAAGCTGCTAGAGATAAATCAAGACTAGCAAAACTTGCAAATAATGCAGAATAAATTAAAGAAGATTTTTCTTCTTTTTTTTATGCATTTTTGTTATACTTATACTAAGGTGATAAAATGAAGATAAGAAAGTTGACAGCAGTAGGTATTTTGATGGTTGTTTTAGGAGCGATATTCTTATACCGAACCGAACTGGTAACTTTCTATATGAATACTTTCCTAAATCCCAATCGCGAAGCAAGTATCGACAGTAGCGAACGAAACGAATATTATACCGGTGCAAATTACTTCTATGTACAAAGTACAAATAACTTTACACCGACAAGTAAACAGGATTTAAAAAATATTTACTACACGGTTCTAGATAGTGGATTAGATGATTTTACATTCTATTGCGATGATAATTACAAAGATTGTTTAAAAGACATCAAAGACTTGTCAAACGATCAAATTACATTATCGCATATCAACAACTTCGTGCATCCGTTTAACAGTTTTAAAAATATCGAAACGGAATTTGATTCCTTAGGAAAAATCGTCATTCACGTCGAGCACACTTATAGTGATGACGACATTGCAAGAATCAATCGCAAAGTGGATGAAATTTTAACGACGATTCCGACGACAGATACCCAAGAAAAAATCAGAGCAGTTCATGACTACTTGATTCACTCGACAAGGTACGATTCTGAAAGAACCGACCACAATATTGTAACATACGAATCAGATAATGCCATCGGCCCTCTCTTTCAAGGATACGGAATTTGTGGTGGATACACCGATGCAATGGCAATATTCTTAACGAGATTCGGTCTACCGAACATCAAAGTTGCAAGTGAAAACCACATTTGGAATTTAGTCCAGTTAAACCAACAATGGTATCACTTAGATGTCACTTGGGATGATCCTATCACGACTTCTGGAATCGATACCATCGAATACAGTTTCTTCTTAATCGATGCTAGTAAATTAGACGTAATCGATGTCGATCAACATCAACACGATTTTGATCCAACTGTATACGAAGAAGCAACCATTTAAACAAAAAAACTCTTTCCTACCGGGAAGAGTTTTCTTTTGTAATCCAATCGATGGCTTCTTGAATCGTCTTTTGGAAGTCATCGAAACAGACCGAAATCCAGTGAACTGGAAGTTGGTGACGAAAGAACGTATATTGACGCTTCGCATAATGACGAGAATTTTTTTGAATCAGGGAAATGGCCTCCTCTAACGTACAATCTCCTTCTAAATACGAAATAATTTCTTTATATCCGATTGCAGTAGAAAGGGCTTTGCTATCATTCGCGTAAGGAAGAAGGGATTTTACTTCATCAACTAATCCATCGGAAATCATTTTAGAAACTCTCGTATCGATAATCGAGTACAAATGTTCCCGCTCTGTCGTAAGACCGATAAATACTGTATCATACAACAACTCATTTCCTGTCTTAGTAGGAAAAACTCCTGCCATCACATTGGTATAAAGTCGCTCGACACGACGACGATTGGAAACGTCGACATTTTCTAAAGAGACACCTTCTCTTTGCAAAGTAGCAAGCATTTCTTCTAACGTCAAATCTTCAATATGTTCGATTTTTGGTACTTCGTGAAATTCGTAACGATATAAAAGCGCTTTTAAATAAAGACCGGTGCCCCCAACTAAAATGATGTTTTTGCCACGACTTTGTATCTCATCGATGACTTGTCTACCATCTTTCTGATAATCAAAAACCGTATAATTTCTAGTAACGGGAACAAAAGAAAGTAAATGATGAGGAATTCCTTCCATCTCTTCCGTCGTCACTTTTGCCGTTCCAATATCCATTCCTTTGTACACTTGCATGGCATCACAGTTGATGATCTCTGCATCGTAATGTTTGGCAAGAGCGATACTAAGTTTCGTTTTCCCGACACCAGTTGGACCTACGATAGCAATCAGTTTTAACATAAATACCACTTCCGATGTGGCAATGTAGCAGGTCGATCGTAGTATAGAAAATAGGATTTAATTCCCATATCGACCCGTTCTTCTTCGTAAACAAATAGACCATTTGAAGTATCGATTCCATATTCGTCCGTCAAAAAGTTCCGTAAATCACGGTACTGCTCGATATCTAACTTGACAGCATCGCTCTTTGCATCCCCACAAACTCCAACAAAAAACTCATAAGAACATGACTCATTATTCGCACAAACTTCTAATCGATCGATAAGCAAAGGTAACTCCGGAAAAAAACCATTTGCCAACACGTATCTATCCTCTGCTAAAAAAAGCAGCTGATCTAAATTACACGAAATCGTATTATGATTACAATGCAACACGTGATGCGATACATTAGTTCTCTTCGGTAAATAATGGCAAACTGGCATGCTTTCTGCATCACAAAGTTCGACATACCAATTGGTTATTGGATTCACCGCTCCTAAGCTTTGCATCATCGATGCAAAATACACGTTATTAAATTCTTGATCCTGTAAATTCATAAAACTCCCCCTATTCTGCGCGTTTAAACAACCTCTCTAAATCGTAATTGGTATATTTGATAATCGATGGCCGTCCATGTGGACACGTAAATGGATTATCGGCATGACGTAACTGTTCTAGTAACACTTTCATATCTTCTAATGAAATGTAATCGTTTGCTTTGATACTCGTCTTACAAGCAAGAGAAGTAGCAACTTTTTCAATAAATTTTGAAATTTCAAACGTCTTCGTCTCGATAATCATGTCTATGACGGTATGAACGGATGCTTCCTCTTCTCCTTTTTTAAACCAAACTGGTGTACTGCGAATCAGTAACGTATTAAAACCGAACTCTTCATACGTAATTCCAATCGTATCTAACACATCCAAATGCTGTTTTAAGATTAGGTAATCGTTCGTTGGCAGTTCAATTTTAATTGGCACAAGTAAATCCATCTTTGCTTTTTCTTTTTTACTAAGTTCGCGCATGAATTTTTCGTAATTGACTCGTTCCGCAGCAGCATGCTGATCGATGACGTACATTCCGTCTTCGTTTTCGGCAATGATATAAGTACAGTGAATGGCTCCGATCGGTGTCATCGGCTTGATTCTAGGCTCTGCCGGATGATATTCTTCTTGCTTTTCTTCGACTTGTAAATCCAGTTGCATATTTTCAAATTCAGCGAACTCTTCATCCTTCTTCTCAGAATCGAACTCATCTTTGATGTTTACATTTGCATAGTGATTGGTGACGTGTGTTTCCACTTTAGACATATCGACTTTATCAATTCCAACTTGGATTAAATTCTTAGTCTGTAACTGATCGTCGATTAACTTCGTAATTAAATATTTTAAATCTTCAATCTTAGAAAACTTGATATCCATTTTCGTCGGATGAACATTGATATCGACTAAGTTCGGATCTACTTCGATAGACATAACGACAATCGGCGATTTATCGACCGCAATATACGTGTGATAAGCATCTAAAATCGTACGGTTTAATTCATTATCTTTAATGACACGACCATTTACTAAAGTCGTAATGCTGTTCCTAGTTCCTTTGACGACTTCCGGCCTAGAGATGTAACCATGAATTTTATAGTCGTCACTATCTCCTTCCACGTAAATCATATTCTTGGTAACTTGAATTCCGTAGATGTCGTTGATGACTTTCAGTAACCTTCCCGAACCATCCGTTTTTAAAAGAGTTTTATCATTGTTCACGAGAGTGAATTTGATATTCGGATAACTCAAAGCCATCTTGTTAATGTACTCTGTAATGACCGCAAGTTCAGCATACAAGTTCTTTAAATACTTCAATCTAACAGGCGTATTATAAAATAAATTGCGAACGGAAATACTAGTTCCAACTCGGATATCGGATGAAGATACTTTCTGCATGACACCACCGTCGATGACAACTTCCGTGCCCTCTTCACCATTCGATGTCTTTAAAGTCACTTCACTAACGGCAGCGATAGAAGGAAGCGCTTCGCCACGAAACCCTAATGACATGATGTGAAACAGATCGTTTAAATCGCGTAACTTAGAAGTCGCATGGCGAGAGAATGCTAACGTCGCATCTTCACGGTCCATACCGATTCCATTGTCTACTACCTTTACTTCTTTCACACCAGCATCCCGTAAAAAGATACTGATTTCGGTACTTTTAGCATCGACTGCATTCTCTGTCAATTCTTTGACGACATTCATCGGACGTTCGACAACTTCTCCGGCCGCAATTTTGTTGGCAAGACCTTCGTCCATAACATGAATTTTACTCATTTTCTTCCCTTCTTTCCTGCGTTTCTAATTGATGGGATAGAAACTCTTGAAATTGAACTGCTAAAGTTGGTCCCAGTACTTCTTCCAACTCTTCCAAAGACGCTTCTTTCATCTTCTTTAAAGAACCAAATTTACGAAGTAACTGTTTCTTTCGTACTTCTCCAATTCCCGGTGCCATGTCGAGCAAAGAAGATAACGTTCCTTTGCTTTTGATGTTTCTATGATACGTAATTGCAAAACGGTGAACTTCTTCTTGAATCCTACCTAAATAGACGAACAAATCCGGATGTTCTTTAATGGGAATTTCCGTTAAATCCTGTAAAACTAAAGATTCCGTTCTATGTTTATCGTTTTTCTTTAAACCGATGACAGGAATCTTCAAATTCAAAGAAGCAAGGACCTCATTTGCGACCGACACTTGCGTTTCTCCACCGTCCAAAACGATTAAATCAGGCCCTTTCTCTTCCTCCATCATAACGTGATAATATCTGCGGTATAAAACTTCTCTCATCGCACCCAAATCGTCTTTGACAGATGAGGAGATACGAAACTTCCGATAATCATTTCGATGCGGTAAAAAGTCGACAAATGTAACCATACCCGCTACATAGAAGGTTCCAAACAAATGGGAGTTATCGAACGATTCAATTCGAGAAACCTTATCGGTATGCAATATTTTCTTTAAACTAGCAATCGCCCGGTACCGAGAGGAGTCACTCTTCTTAATTTCTTCCTCTTTGTTCTTTAAATTGATTTTTGCATTTTCTCTTGCCAAATCGATTAATTTTTTTATGTTTCCTCTACTTGGTGAAGACACTTTGACACCAAAATAATCAGAAAGTAACTTTTGATCTAGTTTCGAATCGACTACCAACATCTTAGGACTCATGGAAGATTTGGCATAAAACTTGATGAAGTACTCGGTCACATCTTCTTCTGGCGTTGATACCAAAGAAAACAAATCGTGATGTTGACCGAACAACAATCCTTCGCGAATAAAGAAACATTCAACGGCAACGAGACCATTATCCGAATAAAAACTAAGTAAATCAAAATTGTATTTACGGTTCAAATCGATTTTTTGATGACGCAATGTTACATGAATGCTATCTAACATGTTTTTTAACTCTAATGCTTTTTCGAAATTTAATGATGCACTCGCTTGTTCCATCTCCGCTTTCAATTTATTCGTAACAATGCTTGCATCGCCCTTTAAGAAACTCGTAATCTCACTCGTCATTTGTTTAATTTCTGCCGGGTCAATATTCTTTTTGCAATATCCCAAACATTCTCCCAAATGGTAATACAAGCAAACATCTTTCTGCAAGGTTTCACATTTTCGTAACGGATAAATGCGATTGATGATTTCTACGGTTTGTCTAGCACTCGTCACATTGGGATAAGGACCAAACATATGAGTCGTTTTCTTCTTTCTGTTTACATTCCGAATGACACGTACTCTAGGATACTTCTCCGTCGTAAGTTCGATATACGGATACGTTTTATCATCCCGCAATAAAATATTGTATTTCGGATCGTACTTTTTAATTAACGTAATTTCCAAAATCAATGACTCTAATTCAGAAGATGTGACGATATAATCGAAATCTTTGATATCTGCCACCAACATCGCCGTCTTACCCGTAACCGTTCTCGTAAAATAAGAACTGACACGACGATGTAAGTTTTTGGCCTTTCCGACATAGATGATGACACCATCTTTATCTTTCATTTGATAAGAACCAGGAAGTTCCGGTACCAGGGAAAGTTTCTTCTTGATAAATTCTTTTGTTTCTTGATCCATACCAGTTCCTCCTTTTTTTATTTATTATATCATAAAAACTATAAATTTTTGGCTCATTTTTAGTATAATAGAAATTGGTGATGTTATGAAAACGATCGAACACAATCTAAAGAGCGAACAAATCGTTCAAAAATCTCGTTTTATTACCCTTTTAATCCGAGTTCACAATAAAGAAGAAGTAAGAAAAGCGATTAACGATGCAAAAGAAGAATACCCTGCTGCAACTCACTATACCTATGCCTACGTTTTAGATATCGATATGCATGCAAGTGATGATGGCGAGCCATCTGGTACAGCTGGAAATCCAATGTTAAACGTCCTAATCAAACAAGACTTGCACTTTATCTTAGCCATCGTCATTCGTTATTTTGGTGGCATAAAACTAGGTGCTGGCGGATTGGTTCGGGCCTACTCTGGAAGTGTACGAAACGCCCTTGAGGAAGCCCAGATTATCGAACTAGAACCAGGTTACGTCATAAAAATACAATACGATTATCAAGATTCCAAACAGATGAATCGTCTACTAGAAAACTTAGAAATCAAAGAAAAGACGTTTGCAGAATCCATCGAAATCGTTGCCAATGGAAATCAAACGGATATCCAAAAACTTTACGAAAACAAAGTAAATTACAAAGTAATCGGCAAAACATACATCAAAAAAAAGACGAATTAAACGTCTTTTTTCTTTAAAATTGATATTGTAACTGAACCATCGATACATCGTCATTTTGAAGGTTATTGATAGGAATAAAACCATAATGTTCTAAAAACTCTCGCTTTTGGGAAGCATCTTCTGTTTCGGTATCATGAATCCGTAAAACGAGCATCACGATGAGACTTTTTACTTTTTCTTTCTGAAAATAAGAAAGAACTTCTGGAAAGTATCGTTTATCCAATATTGTCTGTTTGATTGGTCCATTTGAAATTCCTAGTTCTAACACCCCATCTGGCATATCGTAAGTCCAAAAGTCTTTCATGTAAAGACCATCTTCTAAAACGAGATAAAACGTAGCCTTTCCCTCTTGAATAGCACTTCCTAAAACAGAATATTTAGCATACTCGCCATAATAAAATTGAAATTCTTGAAAGTTCCCTTTTTGAATGGTAACGATAGGTTTCTTTTTCTTAGTTGCTTTCATAGGAATTCATTAAAACCATTTTTCAAGTTGTTCGTAAGGTAAATACCCAACCTGATTCTTTGCTTCTTTGCCATCTTTAAACAAGAATAAATTTGGAATCGACATAACTCCGTATTCCCTTGCTAAATCTTCGTGTTGATCGACGTCAACTTTAATTACTTTGATGTCTTTTTCTTTGGATAGTTTTTCAAGAATTGGTTCCATCATCTTACATGGACCACACCAAGTGGCATAAAAATCTACTAAGACTGCTCCTTTTTCTATTTCTTTATGAAAATCTTCTTTTTCTAAATGTTTAATCATAATTACCCTCCTATTGATATTGTTCTAGTAAACTGTCCAAATCTGGAACGCTTACTTTTCCTTTGTTGTCTAATCCTTCGATCAACTCGGGACTGACAACATGATATTCTAACATAATTCGAATGGCTTCGCGATTGTAACCGTTACTATCTAACTCGTCATTGCGAACCAAATCGTAAATTTTTGTAATGGCATGAACCGTTGGATCTAACGCATCCGATAAAAACGGTACATTTTCTAAAATGAATGGTGTCAATTTCGAATCATCGATAAACGGAACTTGAAACATCGGTTGCTTTAATACAAACAAAGCGATATATGTGACTAAAATTCCTTCGATTAGTCCAAATATTCCACCTAAAATTTTAGAAGGAATACCTAAGATAATCGTGAATTTCAAAATCTTTTCGACGATACCAGAAATGCGAATCAACACATTTAAGATGATGTACAAAATAGCAAGCACAAAGATAAAAGCAATGACTTGATACATGAATATGTTGATTGCTTGCACACCTTTGAATAGTCCACCGAAATTAAAGAACGGCAAGTTGAGACACAAGAAATCGGCAATTGGATTCTTTAAGAAAAATGCCACGACGATGGCAACGATTTCGCCAACAAATACGACTGTCTGTTTAAAAAAACCACGTTGAAATCCAATGACTCCAAACATTAAAATTAACAAAATAATAAGTGCATCGATAATATTCATACTAACTCCTACTTTCCTATCTATTACCATTATACCTTATTTTAGAAACTTTTAACACAAAAAAGACACTTTCTTGTCAAATCAAATAGCAATTTCTTAATCTTTCCGGTATAATAGTAGAAGAGATAAGGAGTCTGGTATTATGAACGTTGTAATTCGTGTAAACGAAGAAGTAAAACAGAAAATGATCGAATACTACAAAGATAAAAGACGTGACAAAGAAATTCCATACGTCGTCTTTCAAGCAGAAGATAACGATACGGTAATCACAATGTACACATCTGGAAAAGTTATGTTTCAAGGCACAAGTGCCGATGTCGATGCTGCCATGTGGCAAGAGATGGGCGCTAGTAAAGAAGAAAAGAAAGTAAAACCGGAAAACAATCAATACTATAACGTCACTTCTGTCGGTAGCGACGAAGTAGGAACAGGCGATTATTTTGGTCCAATCGTCGTCTGCGCTAGTTACGTTACCAAGGAAGATATTCCCTTTCTAGAAAGTCTAGGTGTTAAGGATTCTAAAAAACTAACGGACGATGCAATGTTAAAAATCGCTCCCCAAATTGCTAAAAAAATCAAATATAAATGTCTAATCTTAAAAAACGACGAATATAACGAAAAATATTCGAAAGACGTCAACATGAATAAAATTAAAGCCATCATGCACAACAAAGTACTATATCAAATGATGCAAGAAGTAAGTGATGTCGATTACATCATCGTCGATGAATTTGCCAAAGAAGCAAGATACTACGATTACATCAAAGATGCATCAAATATCCAACGAGGCATTACGTTCATGCCGAAAGCAGAAGATAAAAACCTAGCTGTAGCAGCATCCTCTATCCTAGCCCGTTATGTATTTTTAAAAGAGTTTGATCGTCTAAGTGACGAATTGCACATTCCTCTACCAAAAGGTGCCGGCAAAGAAGTCGATAAAATCGGTGAAGAAATCGTAGAAAAATACGGCGAAGAAAAATTAAAACACGTTGCCAAATTAAATTTCTTAAATACCCAAAGAATATTAAAGACACTAATTTTCTAGTGTCTTTTTTATTGTAAAGATGAAACGAACGGTTGTGAGCTAAATCCTAAAATAGGAATCACGATAAACGGTAGAAATATAAGTCCTAAACCCAGAAGAGTTCCACCACCAAATTTTCTAGCAATGATAAAATGAATTTTAAACCAATGCCCTAACAACATAACTCCTATAAACAACGCGAGAATAATCAAAAAAATTCCGAGAAACGGAAAAGATATAATACAGGAATATAACCATACTAAAAAAACTGGACCGAATATCACTGCCCCACTACTATCGGAAAGTTCAATCCACACCCACAGATCTGCAATTGGAATGAAGGCCCAAAACCATTTTTTCCCAGCTTTTTGAAAAACTTTAGCAAGTCCTATTTTAAAAACGATGTACAGCACGATAATCAAAACAATCATAACACACCTCTATAGTGCCAAGAAAAACAAAAGGAACCCATCTTCGACATTTTGTTTTCCAATTTTCGATTCATAATCGAGTTCAGCTAGTTTTGAAATCTTTTTCAAAAGTTCGGAATCCGTATACCGATACGTCTTCTCTAATGCCAATTGAACACGGTAAGGATGAATTCCTAATTCTTTCGCAATATCAGGACTAGAGTATCCATCTTGCCTTAAAACACGAGTCTGATAATACAATGTAAATTGATTTGCCACTAGGGATAAAATTTGTTTGGCATCTCCACCATGCAAAAGCATATCTTGATAAAGTTCGATGGCTTTGGCTTTTTTATTAGTCATAATGGCATCTACCAATGTAAAAATATCATCATCTAAAGACTTCGTTACAATCTCATCGATATCGTTCGTCGTAATTTCTTTGGAATCATAACAATAAAGTTTTAATTTTTCTAGTTCTGTCATAATTTTTTCATTGTCACCAAGACAATAATCGATGAGATAAGAAATCGTTCTAGGCGTAATTTGATACTCTTCACAAGACTTACGAACTAAATCCTTAATGTCGATTTTAGTAGCAAGTGCCTTTGTAAGTTTTACAAGAACATCGTTACTTTTCTTACGTTTATCGAGTTTTGTTACAACCAATACTAAGATATTATCTGTAGATGGATGATTTAAATACTGTTCCAAAGATTTCCAGTCCGCATCTGAAATCGTATTGACAGGAGCATTTTCAAATACGATGCACTTGTGTTCAACTAAAAAGTTATACGTATTCAAGTCTTCTAACACTCTTTGCCAAGAGGTATCTTCCCCATCGTACTTTACAATTTCATACTGATTCAAAGAGGATAAAAACCGATTTAACGATTCTTGTCTAACAAAATCATCATCTGTTTCTAAAAGATAAACACTCTCCAAGAAAATCCCACCTCTCTATATCCATTTTAGCATTATTTTCACGTTTCTAAAAGAAAAAAGATGAGAAACGAATCGATTGCAAGAAAGAACAAAATGAAAATAAATTTTCATCTCCCAGTCGTTGCCTCCCGGGCTTTCT